>TARA_B110000305_G_scaffold64706_1_pt1 | contig 43984 bp, 30 predicted proteins | sample TARA_B110000305 | Tara Oceans TARA_B110000305 (sample SAMEA4397930) | marine metagenome | biome: Polar Biome; feature: [SRF] surface water layer (ENVO:00010504); material: water (ENVO:00002006), including particulate matter (ENVO:01000060) such as... | depth 5 m | reverse complement strand
TGTTGCCGTATTGTTATTTGTGCTATAAGTGTTTCCATCAATCCATAAATACGACACGCAGGCCGATTGAGTATCTGTTCCTGTTGATGATTGATTCACAACAACGGTCATGGTTTCAGTCAGCGCACATTCTCCGGCATCAGGAGTAAAAGTATATGTCGTGGTAGAAGATGAATTATTAACAGGCGACCAATTTCCTGAAACACTATTGTCACTTATATTCGGTAGACTAAACGAGCCTCCGTTGCAGATATCTGCGATTTGATTAAATATAGGAGTGACAATTGGAGGCTCCGTTATGGTAATACTACTTGAAGAAAAGCATCCGTTCGCATCCGTAACTGTAACCGTGTAAATTCCTGCAGCTAAATTCAACACCTCATTTGTCGCGCTATTTGAATTGTTTGAGGTGCTGATTACGTTTCCAGAATCATCTGTCCATTCAAAATCCCAAGGATTTGCTGTTGTTTGAGCTTCAGCCGTGACAATGCCATCGCTCAAACCTTGACAACTAACATCTCCAGAAGACACTAAAGGTGATGCACAACAAGCAAGACTTGCACTAAAGAGAAATACTGGATCAAAATTACAGCCTACATCGGACCAATTTCCTGTCTCCCCATCTCCATAGGTTTCAATATTTACACTTAAGTCGTCACCCGTTTGTCCAGGCGGACAATTTTCTACGGTAGCCTGCCAACAAAACTCCCAGTCCAATCCTGTACCTTGACAATTATCACCAAAATTATTTGTAGGATCCCCATCAGGAATTGTATTAAAACCTGCAATCGCACCATCAAAGAAAAAACCATTTGAGTTTCCAAGGGGAGTAGTAACTCCCGTAAACCAATCCCAGATTCCAGGACCCGAATCACAAGTTGGGGGTGAACTAATTGGGGTTAAATTGATCCAGGAACTACCCATAATAGGAACCACACCCTGAAACCAATTTGTATTGGTCTGATTCCATTCATCAACCGTAAAACAAAAGGTTACTACCGTACCTGGTTGATATGTTCCATTCACTGGCAAAGGATCAACAGTCATTGTTGAGGCAAGTAAACACGCATTACAATCTACATTATTTTGTAGCGTAAGATCAAAAGTCCCTTCATCATTTAAATCTCCTCCACTAATTTGCAAATAATAGGTGTCGCCTGGGTTGAGCTGATCGATTGTCGTTGTCAAGGAGCCACCGCTACCAATATCGCATCCCGCTCCGATTAAATTGCCACAATTCCCTGCCCATAATGCAACATTTGGATCATTGATTAAACCGTTTATGGTAATATCTAATGACAAACCCGAAGGAACAAATGAATACCAAACATCTGTTGCTGGTGATGCCATATCTTGTCCACTTCCTTGACAATTAATTAATGTGGTATATGGGTTTTCCGTTTGTGCTCCAACATTTGTGAGATTTGTAAAAGTCACCGGGTCACCCTGGCCATCGTTATTCGGTCCGTTTCCGCAATTCGCTGGAGCGGGAAGAGTACCTAGGGGTGAGGCATTAAAGCAATCATCATTAGAAACTTGAGAAAAGCATGAAAAATGAACGAATACACCTAGTATAAAAATGATTATTCTCATAACTATTTCCTGTTAATTTTTTTCTTTTTCAAATCTCGATCAACACGTATAACAATAACCCCGTTTTTGGCAATAGAGTATATGTGCTTACTAGCTATCTTTACTGATTTATTACAGGAATCAATCATTTCAAAACCTTCCCCGATTAATTGATTTTTTGATTTTAAGAAGACCCTTGCACCATCATCAAATAAAATCTCAAAATTTTCAATCTCATGATAATATCCACACCAATTGGCTTGATTTATTGCACTCGCAATTTGTTCGAGTGAATATTTTGACCCTTCTTGTATTGAAGAATAATGTTTTTGGGATTTAACGTGATAAGAGGCTATTACAAATAGACAAATAATAATTATTTTCATTTAAATGAATTTAATTTATTTCCAAGAAATACTCTTATCAGGAGTAAAAGTACATAACTTTAAACAAATAAAAAAAGAGTACTAGAGACCGTTTTTGAATGGAATCCTTAATTTTAAAAAATGTTCCTAGAACGACTTCAGTTAATACAATTCAAAAATCATCAAAACACGGAGATTCAACTCCTAAGTGGCTTAAATGCCTTTGTAGGAAAAAACGGAAGTGGTAAAACCAATATACTCGATGCGATATACTACATGAGTATGTGTAAGTCATATCTGAATCCTATTGACAAACAAAATGTCATGTTTGATTGCTCATTTTTTCAAATTCAAGGTGCCTGGAATACAGAAAATAAAACCCAAACTGTTGCTTGTTCATACAAACTAGGTTCGAAGAAAAAAATAAAACTCAACAAAAAAGAATACGAAAGACTTGCCGAACACATTGGTAAATTCCCTGTAGTCTTTATCTCCCCCTATGACGGTGATCTCATTAACGAAGGCAGTGAATTAAGAAGGAAATGGATGGATGGAATCATCTCTCAGGTCGATCCTATTTATTTAAACACGATTCAATCCTATCAGAAAGTTTTGATGCAAAGAAATGCTCTGCTAAAAAACATGAGTGAACACAGATTATTTGACCTTGAATCCATAGAAGTCTGGGATGCTCAACTCGACAAGTTAGGTTCATTTATTCATGAAAAACGGAAAGATTTTCTGGAATCATTTATTCCCGTTTTCAATAAGTTCTACGAACAAATTGGCGACGGAATCGAAAACGCGGCTATCGAATATAAATCACAACTCACTAATGAGAACTTTGCTGAAATCCTTATCGCTTATCACAAAAAGGATAGTTATACACAGTATACAAACGCGGGAACACATAAAGATGATTTAACCTTTACTATAAAAGGCCACCCCGTTAAAAAATTCGGATCACAAGGACAGCAAAAATCTTTTGTAATCGCTTTGCGTTTAGCGCAATTTGATTGGTTAAAAGCGCAAAAAAAAACGAATCCAATTCTGCTTCTTGATGATATCTTTGACAAATTAGATGGCGAACGGGTTCAGAAGCTCGTAGGTTTGGTTACACAAGATTATTTTGGCCAGGTTTTACTTTCCGACACAGATCAAAAGAGAATGGAATCCCTATTAGATTCCTTACCTGTACCCTCAAAACTATTTGAAGTAATTGAAGGAGATGTTAAAGAAATTTCTCGCTAACTTTGCAGCACATGGCCTATAATCCTGACAATCGAAGAGCACGTAAAGAACAATCCCTTGGAGATGTAATCGATAAATTGCTTAAGGCTTACCGGCTCGATGATAAGATGAAGGAGTTTGATCTAAATGATGCATGGCCAGAATTGATGGGGACTGCAGTAGCCCATCGAACAAAAAGCATAGAAATAAAAAACAAGAAGCTACTTTTGAAAATAGATTCTTCTGTCATGCGCGAAGAGCTGCATGCGGGGAAACAAGTCATTATCGAACGGGTCAATCAATTTATGAAAAAAGAGGTCATTACAGACGTTTGGTTTTCCTAGATACCTTCCTTGCTAAATTCCTGATACATCGAATCAATATCAAATCGGATTTCACCAACATGTTGCCTCCCCTCAAAGTAAATTCTCGAGCCTTTTTCAAGCAATAACTTCGTTTTTACGTCCTTCAATATGGCAGAATTCACAATCAATTCGGCAGGTCCATACTCTGCCTTTTTCATGTAAGATGCAAAGGCATAAGCGCAAGAGCTGATCCTTGTATTATCAATTGTAACCTTTGATTTATCTTTCGATGCTATAGCAATCGAAGCGCCATTTATATCACAATTCACAATCCTTAAATCCGAATGTTCTCCTCCTGAAATTCCTTTATCTCCCGAATTCTTGATTTGGCAGCCTTCAATTTTAATTTTACTCCCTGAAAAATCAATACAATCATTTCCAGTATCAAAAAATGTAGAATAACGAAGAATTCCGGTGCAAAAGTCTGCATCAAACCCATCCGAATAGGTATTGCCTATTTTACAAGAATCTAAAACAAAATCACAACGGATAAGATTTAAAGCATCCTCACTACGCGAGTTTAAAAAACTGCAATTCGATACTTTCACTGCCCCCTCGTAAATGGTGACACCTCCCGTTAATATCCAATGTTTCGTGTTCGCAGCTGTTAGATTTGAAAAATTGACATACTCCAATTCAACTTCGCCTCCATTCGGAAGTAAAACGACCCCTCCTCCTTTGGGACCTTGCCCATTAAAAACGATAGGGTTCCGTTCCGTACCCATCATTTTCACTGGGGAATAGGAAACCAAACGGGCACCACCCTGTAATGTGATATTCGCCCCTGCTTCAATTACCAACATTTTGTTACGCGGCACGTAAACTGTCTGGCTAAAAGTGTGTTTCCCTTTTTTAATTGTAACGACACCATCGTCCAAATCTACCTTCAATTCAGTCGCTTGAGAACCAATAACCGAAAGTTTACCCACTGGAGGAAAAGGACTCACCTTTGCTTTAAGGAGAGAATCACCTGTTATTTTGGTTTTGTAATAGATCTTTTTTGGTCGAAACTTAAAATCATAAGATTTTACAACAGCATTGTCTATAAAGCCCCCCATAGAAATTAAAGCATCAAAAGGGAGAATTAGATTTTTGTTTAGCTTGGTTGTATAACCCACCAATTCTATCTCAGATAAAAGAAAATTTTCAAACTGAAGACGGCAAGACAAAGAGTCCGATTCGGTGGTGTAAACTTTTAATGCAACCTCATCAAAAATCACATCTTGTTTCGTATCCTTGTAAACGCCCGTTTTCTTTATTTTTCTTTCAGCCAGGGGTAATTTCTCATAGCTCTTTACTTTTTCTTGAATATTGACTCTATTCATTTCAAAATAAGCTTGATCCAATTTATACATCGGGTACTCATGCCTCAAAAGCCCCTCGTAATGCTTGATTTCCACCTCCAATTCCTTGAGGGCATGCTTGATGTAATCAGCCGAGGAGAATTTCTTCAAATAGAGAATATACAAGTTATTAAACTCCGAGTTCAAGAATAAGGCGTCAAAGCTTGTAAAGTCATTATCTCTTCGCCAATGCGCCGCTTTGCCTAATAATTCGCGATGAACCGTTAATTTCCCTGGAAAACAATCATAAGCAATAGGCTCGAGTAAACCATTCACTGGGTTCAAATAATTACGCTGGTTATGCCATATCAAACCATGTTTTGAATTCAAAACATCACACATCGCTATGAAACGAGCCATCTTATCTAGATCCATGTACTCCTCAAGATTGTGATCTAGATCTCTAAAACGCCCCATGTGACTTTGAGCCAATACAAATTGCTGCAATAAGACTGGGTTTCGGCGTGTCCTTTTACTACTAAAAGGCAGTATCTCAGCCGATTCCACGTAAGGATATTTTTTCAGTCCTTTGTGTTCTACTTTTTGATTGTGGTAACCCTGCCAAACTCCACTTTCATCAAATTTAACAATAGGCCCCTCTCTCCGATCTCTATACTCTAAAAGTCTTTTGTCAAAATGCTCTTCCAAAGCATATACACCGCGGTTAACGCCATTTATATAAACCACTTTAAATTTATAGCGGGTTGTCAACACATTTTCCTTTTCAAACAAACGATGTCCAAACCATTCCATCATAAATGATCTCGTGTGCGGATCCTGAATAGAAAACTTTTTCATGCCCTGGTAGGCATTGCTTCCCTTGAATTTAATTCGAAATGACCATTTATCACCCTGGAGATGATCCACCCAATCACCTTTGATTCTCAAGGAAACAGGAACCTTAGCTCCTTGCATAACGACAGAAGCCTTAAAATAAGATTTCAAGTCTGAAGTGATCACCCCTTGATTTAAGGCGCGATTTCTAAATTCAACAATACTATCCAATGCCGAAGGAAGTATTTCAATTCGCAAGATATCTTCTTCCGCGACATGTTCTGGTTTTTTGTTCTCCCGAAAACAATCAATAGTGATATCATCAAAGTATAAATCTTTCTTTTTGGGATTCCAGAGATAAACCTGCACAAAATCATGGTCTTGTTTGGCTACAAAGCTCACATTTATAAGCTCCCACTCAACATTTTCTTGCAATGAAACGTCGTTGCTTTCATATTGTAATTGCCCCTTTGAAGCAATGATCAATTGACCACTTTCTCCACCTTTTTTTCTATAAACGGAAGCATAAATAATATCACCTTTCTTAATATCATCCAATTTAAAAGAAGCTCCAAACTCATGTTTAACATCTAATTTAAAGCCAAATTCTCCAGTACGGCTATACGCTGAAGAACGACAATTCGCGTTAGAAAGATAATGATCACCCTCTTTAAATTTTTTGCCCGATATAGTTTCAGCGCTGCATTCTATATGCAAGTGGGTTTCAACTTTTTTATCTGAAGAGCACGCACTTATAAGAGCTATTAGTAAAAGAGTGAAGAGGGTCAGCCTCATATTAAAAATGTGTTAAGTCGCAAATGTAAAGAATTAAATTTTTAGGGTATTAAATTTAAACTTCTATTCCTAGGCATTTGAAATGGCTTCAAACTATTCGCTGTGGTCATTTTTACTATATTTATTACTTTAAAAAAACATGAAAAAACAGCTTGATAAAATTGTAGAAACAAGAGATTCTAAATATGGTCTGTATTTCGATTACGCCATCCAATTCCTTATCCTTTTATCCGTAATTTCTTTTACCATTGAAACAATACCGGACCTTGAAGAAAGAACTCGAAATGTTTTAGAAAAAATTGAAATCATTTGTATTACAATCTTCTCCTTAGAATATCTAATTCGTCTTTATATCGCTAAAAACAAAACAACCTTTGTTTTTAGTTTTTATGGCCTCATTGATTTGCTTGCGATTCTGCCTTTCTATTTGGCACTAGGATTTGACCTTAGATCAGCTCGTATCTTGCGATTCTTAAGACTATTTAGACTCATAAAACTCATTAGATATAATAAAGCAATAAAGCGATTTCAAAGAGCATTTATAATGATAAAGCAAGAATTGATTATGTTTAGTTTTGTGTCATTCATTTTATTCTACTTATCAGCAGTTGGCATATATTATTTCGAGAATAGCGTCCAACCCGAGGCGTTTTCTTCTATATTTTCGAGTATGTGGTGGTCTGTTGTAACTTTAACTACCGTGGGATATGGAGACATTGTTCCCATTACAATAGGAGGAAGAATTTTTACTTTCGTCATTCTTATGTTGGGACTTGGTATTATAGCTATTCCTTCAGGTATGATCTCTTCAGCTTTAACGGAGGCAAGGGCCATGGAGAAAAAAGAAAACCAAGAAAAATAATCTTGAAAAATCAAGCTGCAACGAAACAACGCTGTAAATCTATTTATCTCTTTCCTATTTGCTAGATTCGTAAAGTATTTCAATCTGTTTATTACGAAGTTATGCCTGCCGTAAAATAAAACCAATACCTATTAATAAATGAATGTTTCCGTCTTAAAAAACCACAACACAAGTCATTGGTCTGGTGGTTCTACTACAGAGTTATTTATCCACCCTGCTGAAGCTAAGTATTCAGAACGGAATTTTCAGTTAAGACTCAGTATTGCCAAAGTAGATGATGAACAGTCTACATTTACGTCATTAAATGGTGTCAATCGGAAACTGATGGTCTTGGAAGGGCAGATTTACCTCAACCATAAAAACCAGCATAGTTCAAAATTAAAAAAATTTAACGTTGATACTTTTAAGGGCGATTGGACAAGCACATGCATTGGGACATGCACAGATTTCAATGTGATGACCATGGGCCCTTTGAAGAGTGAATTGTTCGGTTTACACATTGCACCTGACAATAAATCCGACATTGAACTTGAGCCCCAATGGGAGAATTTATATGTCTTTGTGCTTAATGGCTGTCTCCAAATTGAAATCAACCACGAAACCTTAATTCTTGAGGAGGGAAAACTACTTGTGATTCATCAATCATCTCAGGTACTATTCCCAACTTACTCAAAAGAAGGATGTCAAATTGCAGTCACTAAAACGACCTAAATAGGTCTAAATAACCTGGTAGCGATTTCTAATGTGAAAAACAGATGGATTTAAGTCAGAGCAAAGCTAAAATTACTTACTTTTCTATCTCATGCACGCTAAAAACCCCTTTTTGGAATCCTATGATTTTGAAGCATTAATTCAACATCACCCGTCATTAAAACAATTTGTTTTTGTCAATAAATATGGGACAGAAACAATAAGATTTGCAGACCAAAAAGCAGTAAAAGCACTCAACCGAGCGCTGTTAAAAATGCAGTATGGAATCGATTGGGAAATTCCAGACCAAAATTTATGCCCTCCAATTCCTGGTCGCTTGGATTATTTACTTCATATAGAAGAACTTGTTTATAAAAAAAATATTCATCTATTAGACATTGGAACAGGGGCAAATTTAATTTATCCGATATTGGCGTCATGTCACTTCAAATGGCGTTGTACCGCAAGTGAAATAGATCCTAAATCTTTGAAGAACGCAGAAGAAATCATAAAAAACAATCCAGCCCTTAGCACCGTCGTTTTGAGGGAGCAAATAAACGAGCAAAGCATTCTAGAAAATATTATTCTGCCCGATGATTTTTTTGATGTGGTGGTTTGCAACCCTCCTTTTTTTAAGAGTGCCGAAGATGCACAAAAACAAAATCAGAGAAAGGTGAAGAACCTAAAAATTAAAGAGACCGCTACCCTTAATTTTGGGGGGCTTTCTAATGAGCTTTGGACGGAAGGTGGAGAAGAGGTTTTTCTCAAAAAAATGATACTTGAAAGTACCAAGTTTAAAAGCCAGGTTCATTGGTTCACCTCTTTAGTCTCAAAAAAAGAGCATCTCAAGAGCTTACTGCATACAATAAAGAAAACAAAGCCAAAACACTATAAGGTCATTGATTTAGATTTAGGTAATAAATCAAGTCGTTTCCTTGCTTGGACCTATACCTAAAGGAGCATTCATAGACTATATTTAATAGAAATTAAAGGCTAATTCTCAAGCTTGTACGAAATACCAATACCTAAAACAGATTTAAATTGAGTCCTTGGCCCAACATTGCCGTTTTTATCTCGAATCTGAATATCGTCATCGTAAACTAAATTCCATTGTGCCGTGGCAGAAAAGAGTGAATTTACACGAAAGATAAAAATGAGTTCGGCGTTTACATCTATATTTTGAGGCTTGTTTAGGTAATTGCTAAAGAGCTCTACCTTCGATTTCATTTCAACATTCTTCATGACCTCTGTATTCCATTTGAGTTTAATGAAAGCGCCAAATTCATGTCTAATCCGTTCCCCTTTTTCAACACCGAAAGCCCCTAGCTGAGACAAATAATCATCCATAACAAAAGTCGTTTTAGCCGCCAAAGGAGAGGCAAATATGGAGAACCCCTTGTCTTTAATATAATCGACACCTAAGGCCAAATTAAGATAACCCGGTGCCATAAACTTTGAAACGGCTATAGAATCATTTGGAAATGTAAAACCATCTGCAAACTGCGTTTTAAAACCAGCGTTTATACTAAGTAATGATTTCTTGGAGAATCGGATCCCGAGCATACTCGAAAGATCAATTTTATCATCTGTTTTCTGGAGATTCATAAACGCTGCCTCATCTAAGTATTTGATCCCACCAAATGCGAGAGAAAGATCACTTGACCATTTCCATTTTTCTTTATTATAAACTGCGTTTGCAGAAATAGACGCATTTAAAGAAATATTGTTACGACCACCTGAATTCCAATTCACAAAAGAACTCTGGGTTCCATTCAATGTGTACAATGATTTAAGCTTCCAAAATGTAAGCGTGTCTGTTTTTACTGAATCCGTTTTTTGGGCAGAAATACAAAAATTGTTAAACAAAAAAAGGATTGCTAGAAATGATTTAATTTTGAGGTACATTTTAAATGTTTTTTACAAAAATAACTGCTTGTGAGACAACTCATTCTGATTTCGATTATAATTATTCAACAATTTGCGCTGAATTCACAAATCGAGGCTGATTATTCTAATTTAGATCATTGGTTGATTTCACCTGATAATAAAAACAAGCTTCACGAAGCTTATATTAAAGATTCCTCTTTAATTGAATATGCTGATGTTTTTTATATCTACCCCACTGTTTTCTTAGACAAAAAGGATCCCAATTGGAATGTCTCAATCGATAATGAAGAACAAAGAAATAAAGCGATCAGAGTGACCCGTTTTCAGGCATCTGCATGGGCTGAAGCTGGAAGGATGTTTGTTCCATATTATTCTCAAGCCAATTTAAGAAGCTACACCTCACTTGAAACAGGAGGCAGAACGGCTCTTTTGAAGGCTTATAAAGATGTAAAGGCTGCCTTTTCCTATTACCTTGAAAATCACAATAAGGGGCGCCCCATTATTCTAGCGGGACATAGCCAAGGATCTACGCATGCCATGCTTCTTCTTAAAGATTTTTTTGATGGAAAAGCGCTCCAAGAACAATTGGTCTGTGCCTACTTGCCGGGCATTGGCATTAATGAAGATGAATATCAAAGTATTCCTCTTTTAACCAATGAAATAGAAACTGGGGGGTTTGTAAGTTGGAATACGTTTAAAAGACGATATAAAACGAAAAAATACAAGAATTGGTACCAGGGAAAAGCGGCAATCAATCCCGTAACATGGGATTTACAAGCCATTGCTAAAAGAGAAAAACATAAAGGGTTTTTATTTCAGGACGATAAAATGTACACACAGTCATTCCACACTCATGTTGCGGATGGAGCCGTTTGGATCAGCTTACCTCATGTACCGTTTCGATCCTTTGCTTGGACGCTAGAGGATTATCATATCGGTGATGTAAACCTCTTCTGGAAAGACATACAGAGTAATGCTAAAACACGAGTAGAGGCCTATCAGCAAAAAGATATAGCTAAATCTAAAAAGCTATAAACTCTTTTCGAATTGAATTGTTGTTTTCTTGAGTTAAAGTATATTTGCAAAACGTTAATTAACAACTTTCTTGATGAGCCCATTTACTAGCCGACACATTGGCCCCTCCTCTTCTGAAAAAAAATCCATGATGGATGCCATTGGTGTCGATTCAATGGAAGAACTAATCAGTAAAACTGTTCCTTCTCAAATAAGAATTTCGGAAGAATTGAAGATCTCAGATGCGATGAGTGAAAATGAGTTTTTAATTCATATGTCATCGCTAGCAAAAAAGAATAAAGTATTCAAATCACATATCGGTTTGGGTTACCATGAAACCATAACGCCATCTGTTATTTTAAGAAATGTTCTTGAAAACCCAGGATGGTATACCGCTTATACGCCCTATCAAGCAGAAATTTCTCAAGGAAGGCTTGAAGCCCTTATGAATTTTCAAACTATGGTTTTGGATTTAACAGGAATGGAAATTGCAAACGCATCCTTGCTAGACGAATCCACTGCCGCTGCCGAGGCAATGCTTATGTTTTTCAATGGGCGTTCGAGAGCCGATCTGAAAGCCGGTAAGGTTAGGTTTCTTCTAGATGAAAATGCTTTACCCCAAACAATTGATGTTGTCAAAGGACGGGCGATGAACCTAGGTATCGAACTTGTTGTCGGAAATATTGACGAAACTCAAATTGACGATTCCTTTTTTGGCGCAGTCATACAATACCCCGATGCGAATGGACACATCCCTGATTTGTCAAATCGAATCGAACGCTTAAAAACACAGAACCTTCATGTAGCTGTAGCTGCTGATTTATTAAGCCTAGCACTATTAAAAGCACCTGGACATTATGGAGCAGATGTCGTGCTCGGATCTTCACAAAGATTTGGAGTTCCCATGGGATACGGAGGGCCACATGCAGCTTTCTTCACAGCAAAAGAGAGTTTTAAAAGAAATATGCCGGGAAGAATTATCGGTATTTCAAAAGATACGGATAACAACACCGCACTGAGGATGGCGTTGCAAACTAGGGAGCAACATATTAAAAGAGGGAAAGCAACCTCTAATATATGCACCGCACAAGCCCTTCTTGCAGTTATGGCAAGTATGTACGGCGTTTATCATGGTCCAGATGGAATAAAAAAAATAGCTAAACATGTTAATCGTTTGGCCAATCATGTCGCTGCTGGATTAAAATCTATGGGGTATGAGCTTGGTTCAGAAAATTTCTTTGACACTGTCTGGATCAAAAACATCGATAGTCAAGCGCTTAAAACCTTAGCGGAGAAGCAGGAGATTAATTTCTATTACAAGAACAATAAGGAAGTAACCATTAGCTTTGCAGAGCCACACACCGATGAGGATGTTGAAACTTTGTTAGGTGTTTTTTCTGATTTTAAAGGGAAGAAATTTACCATTGAAAAAGGTGACCAGTCAATAGCAGAAGAATTCTTAAGAACCGATGCTATATTGTCACAACCCATATTCAATAGTTATCATTCTGAATCCAAGATGATGCGCTATCTAAAAAAACTTGAAAACAAAGACCTTTCGCTTGTTCACAGTATGATTCCATTGGGTTCTTGCACAATGAAACTGAATGCCGCTAGCGAATTAATTCCCATTACGAACTCGTCCTTTAGCAACCTGCATCCATTCGCGCCTCTAGAACAAGTTCAAGGATATCACGATATATTTGAAGAACTGAACAAAGCCCTCTGTGAGTGTACAGGATTCGCCGGCATGTCGTTACAACCTAATTCTGGAGCACAAGGAGAGTATGCCGGGTTAATGGTTATACGCGCCTTTCATGAATCCTTAGGGGAGCACAAAAGAAAGGTAATGATTATCCCTTCCTCTGCACATGGAACAAACCCGGCTTCAGCAGTTATGGCTGGATTTAAGGTTGTGGTGACCAGCTGCGATGAAAATGGAAACATCAACGTAGATGAACTTAAAAAAGTCGCAGAGGAAAACAAAGAAACGCTTGGAGGCTTAATGGTTACTTACCCTTCAACACATGGTGTCTTCGAGGAAGCGATTAAGGAAATAACAGGTATCATCCATGATAATGGAGGTCAAGTATATATGGATGGTGCAAACATGAATGCTCAAGTAGGGATTACGAATCCTGGAAACATTGGAGCTGATGTATGTCACCTAAATCTTCATAAAACTTTTGCTATACCTCACGGTGGTGGCGGTCCAGGTATGGGACCTATTGGTGTTGCGGCTCACTTAATACCTTTTCTTCCAGGCAGTACACTCATAAAATCTGGAGGAGAAAAAGCCATTCACGCAATTTCTGCAACACCTTATGGAAGTGCTTTGATCCTACTTATCTCTTATGGATACATAAAAATGCTTGGGGCTAAAGGACTTAGAGAATCTACCGAAATGGCTATTCTCAATGCCAATTACATTGCAAAAAAGCTAGAGGACCATTACCCAATTCTTTACAAGGGAAAAAATGGAACTGTCGCGCATGAAATGATTTTGGATTGCAGAGATTTTAAAAAATCTGCAGAAATAGAGGTCGCTGATATCGCTAAGCGTTTGATTGACTTTGGTTTTCACGCTCCTACCGTTTCGTTTCCAGTAGCAGGAACTTTAATGATTGAACCTACCGAATCAGAGGACTTAGATGAGCTCGATCGATTCATTGAAGCCATGGTTAAAATTAGAGAGGAGATTCGCGATATCGAAAACGGGCATTCCGATAAAGAAAATAACTTATTGAAAAATGCACCGCACACTGCAAATTGTATCATTAATAAGAATTGGAGTTCCCCATACTCACCTCAAGAAGCAGCCTACCCTTTACCATATCTCATTGAGAACAAATATTGGGTGCCTGTACGCCGAGTTGACAATGCTTTCGGAGACCGCAACTTGATTTGTGCTTGTCCGAGCGTTGAAAGTTATGTACATTTAGACTAAATGAAATTAGATATTCTTGCTTTTGGTGCCCACCCGGATGATGTTGAAATTTCTTCAGGAGCAACGCTATTAAAATATGCCAAAGCGGGTAAGTCAATTGGGATCATTGATCTTACAGAAGGGGAACTTGGAACACGTGGCTCAGTGGATAAAAGGTATGCCGAAGCTGAAAAAGCAAAGGTGTTTATTGGGCTAAAAATTAGAGAAAACCTCAATTTGGGAGATGGCTTTTTTGAGCATTCTAAAGAGAATCTGTTCAAAATAATTGAATGCATTAGAAAATATCAGCCCGAAATGATTTTAGCGAATTCAGTTCACGACCGACACCCCGACCACGCTAAAGGTGCTAAATTAGTATCCGAAGCAGCTTATCTTTCAGGCCTAAAGAAGATTGAAACACATGTGAATGGTGTACGTCAGGAAGTCCATCGCCCGAAAATCCTCTTGCACTACATACAAGACTTTTACCTAGGCCCAGATATTATTCTAGACGTTAGCGATACGGGCAGTCAAAAAGTAGATTTAATAAAGTGTTTTGAAAGTCAGTTTTTTAGTCCCGATTCAATTGAATCTAAGACCCCTATTTCTGGTGAAGAATTTTTTAGTTATATAGAAGGACGTATGCTTAGCCTAGGCAGAGAACTAGGTGTCAAATATGGAGAAGGATATACGATTAACCGCACTCTCGGAGTTAACGATTTATTTGATTTAAAATAGCATTCCGGCAAGCACTGAAGTAGACATACACGCCAGTGTCCCCCCAATCAATGCCAAAAACCCAAGCTGTGCTAGCATGGACTTTTTATTAGGCACTAGAATGCCTATACCTCCAACTTGAATTCCAATAGAAACAATATTTGCAAAGCCACACAAAACATAGGTCGCCATAATAATCGTTTTATTCGATAGTTCATCTTGGATCTCTCCTAGATGGGGATAGGCAATGAATTCATTAACAATGGTCTTTTCACCTAGCAGTTGTCCGAAGTACATGGCATCTTGCCATTCAACCCCTAAAACCCATGCGAGAGGCGAAAGCAGATAACCAGAGATACTCTCAAAACTCAAACGATCATACATCCCACCAGATTCTATAATGGCATTCAGTGAGGTCCAATCTCCGATTTTAAAGACAAAATAATTAAGCATTGCAATCAAACTTGTAAAGACCAAAAGCATTGCGCCTACATTAACCGCGAGCTTCAAACCATCCGTTGTTCCATTGGTGATGGCTTCCAAGGCATTAACCCCTATTTTATCTTTAGCTACATCTAAATCTTTATTTATTTTTTCCGTTTCTGGCAGTAGCATTTTTGCAAAAACGATAGCGGCTGGTGCCGACATCAATGATGCCGTTAACAGGTGCTTTGCATAAAACATTTCCAATGCGGGATCACCCTTTCCTAAAATTCCAACAACAGCTCCTAAGACCCCACCTGCTATAGTAGCCATTCCGCCGACCATTAAACAAAGCATCTCAGATTTTGTCATTCTCTCCAGATATGGTTTTACGAGTAAAGGCGCCTCAGTCTGTCCTACAAAAACATTTGCTGCGGCTGCAACACTTTCGGATCCTGAAATACCTAAAAAACGATTCATGACCCAAGCCATTCTTTTAACAACAAACTGAAGCACACCAAAGTAATACATCAAACTAGAAAGAGCAGAAACAAAAACGACAGTAGGCAAAATCCAAAAAGCAAAATTCGCTAACATTGGAGGCATTTCACCCGCCGAACCAAAAAGGAATACGGCACCATCGTGAGAAAAATCAATCACTTTAGTAAAGGCTTTTGCCAACCAATCAAACAAGGTGCTTACAAAAGGAACTTTTAAAATGACGATTGCCAAGACGAGCTGCAAAAGAGAGCCCTTAATGACCAAACTCCAATTAATATTCTTGCGGTTTCGACTCAATAGGAAAGCGACAAGAAATAGAAAAAACATGCCTATTATACCTCTAAATATAGAACTAAAAGGAAATGATGTGTTTTTAAAAGTACTGCCGTAATCATGGTAAGAGAATCGCTTTCCATCTGAACTCAAGGTAAGCTTATTATCAGATTGGTATGAGATTGGAAAACCAAGGCCTTGAATGACTTTACGAGAACCGTTATTTCTTTGGGCCACTTCCTTTTCTGGACTTAAGAAAAGACTATCATTTCTTACGATCCATGTACCTTTTGAATAACTTGAAAGTTCTAGATCATTGTTTTCAAATACACCAGATTTAAGAAGCTTTAGAACATTACCAGAACGATAGTAAACCTCATCTTCAAAATTATTGTTTTCGGAAGCCATTGTGAAGCTTGAAAGTGCGACACAACAATAAATACAAATTAGTATTCTATAGATTTCTTTTTTTAATCTCATCTCTTAGTTTGGAAGCAAGCTCATAATCTTCATTTTCTAGAGCTTCTTGAAGTTGTTTTTCCAGCTCTTTCATTGAACTAGAAGAATGGCTGGTTTCCACTTCTAACTCCAATGTATCGTCCTGACCAATCAATGAATCATTTTCGAAAGCATCTTCCTGATCTCTCGTTATTCCGGCATCATCTAAAACATTTGAGAAGGTATAAATTGGGCTATTAAAACGAACGCCAACTGCGATAGCATCTGATGTTCTTGAATCAATTTCTGTCAACACACCATCCTTCTCACAAATCAACTTAGCATAGAATACACCCTCAACAAATTTATAAATCAGAACTTCCTTGATTACAACTTCAAAGGAAACACAAAAAGACTTAATAAGGTCATGGGTTAAAGGACGATTAGGAATCATTTTTTCTAATTCAACAGCAATAGCTTGTGCTTCAAATCCACCTATGACAATAGGTAGTTTCCTGTTACCCGCTGCTTCAGACAAAGTTAAAACATACGAGCCCGACTGTGTCTGACTGTAAGCTATTCCTGAAATTTCCAATCTAACTTTTTGCATATTCAAAGCGGTAAGGCCTAACTAAGTTACAAATATTATGATGCTTTAAATTTCTGAATGGCTTCATTTAGCCTTGGAACTACGTCGAAAGCATCTCCTATAACACCATAATCTGCAGCTTTAAAAAAAGGTGCTTCAGGATCAGTATTAACAACGACAATTACTTTTGACCCGTTAACTCCAGCCAAATGTTGGATTGCACCTGAAATTCCAATTGCAATATATAAATCAGGACGAATAGCAACACCAGTTTGACCAACATGCTCATGATGTGGCCTCCATCCGATATCAGCGACAGGTCTTGAACACGCTGTAGCTGCGCCTAGCGTTTTTGCTAAGTCTTCTACCATTCCCCAATTTTCAGGCCCTTTTAATCCTCGACCCGCAGAAACAACACGTTCTGCTTCAGGAAGCGGGATTTCACCTTCCGGTTTTTTGGTTGAGATTACTTTAATCGCCGCATCTCCAACCTGAGAAGAAAATTCTTCTACGGGACAGGGGCTTGCTATTTCCTCTGGAGGTAAACTATTTGGTAAAAGAGAAATTATTTTTGAAGAAGAACTTACCTTTACCTTTCCAATTGCCTTACCTGAAAAAACATTAACATCAATACATCCTTCTGAATCAGGAAGCGAGATCGCTCCTGAAACTAAACCCGCTTGCATACTTACAGAAAGCATAGGGGCAATTGACTTACCGTATAGATCATGAGAAAAAACAACAGTATTTGAACCATTTGAAGATGCTGCTTGAGCAATCATTCTAGTGACTTGCTGCTGGTCATCTCCATTCACACTCCGGTCAACCATAACCTTAGAAGCTCCATAAGTTCCTAATTGTGCTAATTCTTCACTTGAAAGAGTGCCGTTACTTAAGGCAATAACATCTCCTAATTTCCTAGCATAAGTTACAGCTTCGAAAGAAGCCTTTGAAATACCATTGGTAGAATTTATATAGACTAATATCATGTTCTTATAATTTAAAATTTAGATCACTTTTGCTTCACTATGCAACAAGGCAACAAGCTCATCCATGTTTTCAGGATCGATCATCTTAACAGCAGACTTTTCTCCGGGCATCGTATAGGAAACAAACTCCGTTAGACCTTTAATATCTGCTGCAGGCATAACATTTAGCGGCTTTTTTCTTGCAGCCATTATTCCTCGCATATTTGGAATACGTTGCTCAGCCATTCCTTTAGCACAGCTAATTACTGCTGGAGCTTCAACTTCAATCACTTGAACGCCTCCTACAATTTCTCTTTCAACAGTTAAAGATGTTCCTGAAACATCAAGCTTGGTTGCTAAAGAAACAAAAGGTACATCCAACCCCGCGGCCAACATACCACCTACTTGGCTTCCATTGTAATTTATGGTTTCTTTACCCGTCAAAATCAAGTCAAAAGAATTTTCTTTCGCGTAAGCAGCAATTTGCATCGCCGTATAATAAGCATCTTTTGGATCTGTATCTATCCGCACAGCTTCATCTGCACCAATAGCCAATGCCTTTCGAATAATCGCATCATCTCCCGCTGACCCAACTGTAATAATGGTCACATGCCCCTCGTTGTTCTCCTTTAATTCTAAAGCACGAACTAAAGCATACCATTCATCATAAGGATTAACAATGAATTGAACTCCATTTTCATCAAATTTACTGTTCCCCTCTGTAAAGGCAATCTTTGAGGTGGTATCAGGAGCTTTACTAATACAAACTAATATTTTCATAAAGTAATCTTTTGTGGTGTTGCAAAACTACTCAAATATCTTCGAGAATAAAAGGTTATAAGCCGAAAAACCGATTTCTTAAAATCAGAGAATAAGCAGGGATAGCACTAATAAAATAGCGGAAGAAAAGGCAATTAAAGCAACTTTTTTCAATTCGGGGTCAAGTGATTTCGGATTGCCTGAAGAAAACACAGTTCTGAGGTGGGGAAAGAATAAAAAACTAGGGATTAATGCTATATAAATGAAAGGGTTCATCGTTAAATAAAAAAAAGTGCCGATTAAAATCGACCAACTAAACATTCCCAAAAGCACCAATGACGCGTGATAATAAGTAGCCCTTTTAGCTCCTAATTTAACAGCTATCGTGTTTTTACCCGAAGCTTTATCATTCTCAACATCTCTCATGTTATTCAAATTCAGGACAGCCGCACTCCAAGACCCCATGGACAAAGCTGGCAATAACGTTAACCATTCAAAATCCAATCCGTATAAAGAAAACACACCTAAAACACTAACAAAACCAAAAAAAACAAAGACCATAATATCCCCTAAACCTGCATAACCATAAGCGGATTTTCCAACCGTATAAAGTATAGCAGCAAGGATACAAGCAATAGCAAGAAAGCCATAAAAAACAATGAGTCGATTACTTAGATTTGGAAGACTAAAATAAATAAGTAATACTGCTGACATTATCGCTAATAAAGAGGTAATCAAAACACCTATTTTCATTTCCTTAATAGAGATCACTCCGGATTGCACAGCTCTCATAGGCCCTATACGATTCTCGTTATCTGTTCCTTTCTGGCTATCTCCTAGGTCATTGGCTAAATTGGAAAGGACTTGAAAGAGCACAGTTGTCAGTAAAGCGCTCATAAATATTGTAGAATCCCAACAATCTAACCAACCAGCAAGACCTGAACCAATAATAATTCCAGACAAGGAAAGCGGCAGAGTTCTCAACCGCATCGCACCAATCCAAACCTTAATCTTTGTCATGTAACAAAATTACAAATAAGAACAATGCCATTTCTTGTGCTCATTCAGGACAAATTCATATTTTTACGCTCCCATTCGGGATGTAGCTTAGTACGGTTAAAGCGCGCGCCTGGGGGGCGCGAGATCGGTGGTTCGAATCCACTCATCCCGACTAATTTTTAAAGTGCCGTTTTCGCGGCACTTTTCAATTACTTAACTTGGTCTTTCAAAAGGCCATCAGACGACATGAACAATCAAATTAAAAACCAAGCACAAATTTTGCAAAAAATGGGTATTGAAAAACTCAATGAAATGCAAATTGAGGCAATTTCAGCAATCCAAGAATCTTCGGAAGTTCTTCTCCTTTCACCAACAGGAACGGGTAAGACACTTGCTTTTTTATTGCCGCTCATTGAACAGCTTGACCCTTCAATAAATGCTACCCAGCTCATGATTCTTGTACCGGCTAGAGAACTCGCGATTCAGATAGAACAGGTCATCAGAGATATGGGAACAGGCTTCAAGGTAAATGCCGTTTACGGAGGACGATCAGGCTCTAAAGAAAAAATAGAATTGACACATGCCCCAACAATTCTAGTGGGAACTCCAGGAAGAGTTGCAGACCATATCAGAAGAGACCGCATTACCCTTAGCGGAATAAAAAACCTTGTCATTGATGAATTTGACAAATCCTTAGAAATTGGTTTTGAAAAAGAGATGAAGGAGATTTTAGCTGCGCTCAACTCGTTAGAGAGAAAAATATTAACTTCTGCAACGCACAAGGATGACGTTCCTGACTTTATGAAATTCAGTAATCCTGTCTCACTAGATTATTTAAACACCCCATCCTCTGCGCTAGATTTATCTTGGGTACATTCTCCAAATAACACGCTTGATACACTGCTAAACCTTTTAGAAAACCTCGGTGACAAAAGAGGAATTGTCTTCTGTAATCTCAAAGATACCCTTGATGGTGTCTCGGAATTTTTAAATGAAAACAAAGTTGAACACACTTGCTTTTTCGGAGGTATGGAGCAAATCGATAGGGAAAGAAGCTTGATTCAATTCAGAAATGAAAGCCATCGTATTCTTTTAGCAACCGATCTAGCCGCAAGAGGCATCGATATCCCTGACCTTGATTATATCATCCATTACGAAATGCCACAGCGCGAAGAGGAGTTTACACACCGTAACGGCAGAACGGCGCGAATGAATTCAAATGGTGCCGCATATTGTATCAAAGGAAAAAATGACAGAATTCCAGAATATGCCCAAAAGATAAAAACAGAGACATTTACACCTGGTCCTGAAATACCGAAAAATAAATGGGAAACATTATTTGTATCAGGGGGTAGAAAAGATAAAATATCAAAAGGAGACATAGCAGGTTTGTTCATTAAAAAAGGAGGACTAGAAGGCAGTGAAATTGGTGTCATTGAGCTTAAAAGTGATTGTGCTTTTGTTGCTGTTGCGAGTTCAAAAGCTGATGAAATCTGCGCCAATCTGAATAATGAAAGATTAAAAAAGAAAAAAGTAAGGATTTCAAAATTAGTTTGATAAAATCCAAAAAACATATTAAGTGTTTTAACTCAGTATTACTAAATCAAAAAGAGATTAAGTCGGCTACAGCGATTACTTTACAGAAAGTCAATAAAAAAATTAGAACTTTAGACTCCTATGGGACTTTTTAAAAAAACCACCCTTTATTTCATGGCTGCTGCTTACATCTTTGTGGGTATTCGCCATTTTTTGGACCCCGATTTCTTCTTGGCTATTATGCCCAACTACCTACCCTATCATTTAGAGGCTGTTTACGTCAGTGGTGGGTTCGAAATTCTTTTAGGGGGCATGATGCTCTTTGAAAAATCAAGATGGCTCGGGGGTTGGGGACTCATTGCCTTACTCATCGCAGTATTTCCTGCAAATCTATATCTGGCGCAAAATATCGCCGCACAAGAAGCTCTAAACATAAGCCAGACAGCGGCTATTGGCCGCCTTCCTTTTCAGGTATTATTTATTGGACTGGCATACTGGCATTCAAAGCCTTGAATTACTTGACTGGTATCCACCAATAATTCTAATCTTGATAAGGCCGTAAATAAGAACACCTAGGATTCGCCCTCCCACGATTAACTTCCGCTCCTTTCTTTATTAGCACTGCATCTTAATGGACTAAGGTGTCGCTAAAAGAGTATTGAGACAATTTAATTTGGATTTAGCGTTTAAAAGTCTATCTACGTTCAATCGGGTTTTCAATCAAAAAAAAGGCCTCCCGAAGGAAGCCTTTTCACAAGATGTTTCAACTTACTTAACAACGAACATTTCAGGAACATGTCCTTCAATATTCATATAATAAACTCCATCAGAATAAGATGATATATTTATTGTAGATCTTCCATTTGAAATAACTCCCTGATAGATAATCTGTCCTAAAGCATTACCAATTGTGTAATTAAATTCTATAAGAGCACTACTTAAAACTACATTAAGCTCATCAGTTGCCGGATTTGGGTATAAATCCATTTCCTTCAATTCATAAGATAACATTTGTTGTGAGTTGTTATTGTTCGTTATCATTCCTGATGCACCACTTACTGGGCCACAATTTTCAACTTCGTCACAAGAACCAAGAACGTCTCCATGGGCCAAGTGAGCAGCTACAGCTGATGCGTTTACACATATAGTGTGTGGATTGTTATCACCAAAATTATGACAAATTTCAACTTTTTCATTGTTGCTATTGCCAGCATAACAAATTACATCAATTACACAAACGGTTACATCGTAAGACGCTGTGCATCCATTCGCATCTGTTGCAGTCATCGTATATATTGTCGATACACTAGGACACACAGTAACTGAAGTAGTTATATCGTTAAGATTAGACCAATTGTAAGTATAACCTGGAGTACCACCATTAACATCCGCGCTTAAATCAGCACAAGATTGAGGTTGATAGCCATAATATACCGTTTCAGGTGAACCAATATAAACAACTAACGCTGTAGGCTCATCAACCGTAATTGTTGTTGAAAAAGTACAACCATTCGCATCCGTAACATCATAGGTGTATGTCCCTGCAACTACAGTGTAATCACCAACTCCTGAATAAGGCGCTGTTCCACCCGTTGCAGATACACTTACAGTTGTCGTTCCCCCATTACACAAGATCTCTGCTGAAGTTGAACTCGGCACCAACAAAGTCGGCTCATCAACTGTGATTGTTGTGGGAAAAGTACAACCATTCGCATCCGTAACATCATAGGTGTATGTTCCAGCGCTTACAATATAATCACCAACTCCTGAATAAGGAGCTGTTCCTCCAATTGCAGCTACACTTACTGTTGTTGTCCCTCCATTACATAAGATGTCTCCTGAAGTTGAACTTGGAACCAATAATGTTGGTTCGACAACGATAATTGATGTTGAATAAGTGCAGCCATTGGCATCTATAACAGCGTAGGTGTATGACCCTGCACCCACCGTGTAATCAACAACTCCTGTGTACGGAGCTGTCCCTCCTGCTGCAGTTACACTTACGGTGGTTGTTCCTCCATTACATAAGATGTCTCCTGATGTTGAACTTGGGACCAATAATGTTGGCTCTGATATCGATATTGTTGTAGATGAAATACAACCATTGCCATCCGTAACACCATAGAGGTATATTCCTGTACTTACAGTATAATCACCAACCCCTATATAAGGCGTAGTTCCGCCTGATGCAGAAATACTTACGGTAGTCGTTCCTCCATTACATAAGATCACTCCTGAAGTTGAAGCAGCCTCCAATACTTCAGGCTCTTCGATAGAAAAGAATGAAGAGAACTGACAACCATTAGCATCTTCTACAGTATATAAGTAAGAACCCGCCACCAAATCAGTAAATGAATTAGATGATTGAGGAGCAGAGCTACTAGAATTGGTGTTAAAAGTCATCGCTGGAAATGCATTAGAAGCACTTGCGTTATTAGATTCACCATCCAATTGATTGGTTCCACTAAAACTCCATCCACCTATTGACCAAACGCCTTCATTTGCAATAGAGCCACTTGCCCTATAGGCCCAACCATCTAAGTATTCCCAAGACTGTCCAGTACCATCTTGATTGATGTCACCATAAACATCAACAACTTCTCCATTTTGGAAAAGTTCTATAGCATCATCGCCATTAATATTAGCTGCCGAAGAAGCATAATCTGGAGCATAACCAAAGAATGTCGTATACTGAGGGAATTCAGACGCAACAGTTATATAAGACCCTGCAGAAATTGAAATTGAAGGGAAAGTGAATTCTTGACCATCAGAGCCTCCTCCATTATTTGCTGAACCAAAACCATAAGTACTTAAATCATTGATGTCATCAATCGCATAAAACTCAACCGCTTTAGGTAAGCCACCAGATAATGGCCCATCAATAACACCAGAAATCATCAATGAACTTGAGGACCCTCCTAATGAAAAAGTATACGGCGTTATTCCGCCTGTAGCATTTATAGTAGCCGTCGTAAATCCACCGTTGCAAAGAATAGAACCAAGCACAGCAGAAGCTTCTACGGCATTAGGTTCCGTTAACTCTATTGTGGTAGAAGCAGAACACCCATTGGCATCTGTAACTGTATAGGAATAAGTACCTATTGACAAATCTTCAAACACATTTGATGTCTGGGTTGGATTCTCCGAGTAAGACTCAAATGATCCAATTGGAAAAGGACTTTGCGCAGAAGCGTTTGATGAAAGACCGTCTAAAACATTTGTTCCGCTAAAGGCCCAGTCAGAAATATCAAAAACACCTTCATTTGGTTGGGCACCAGAGTTACGATATGCCCAGCCATCCAAATAGTCCCATAATTGACCACTTCCGTCGACATTTATATCGCCAAAAACATCAACGACTGATCCATCTTGAAACAATTCTATGGCATCGTCTCCATTTATTGAAGCTGCAGAACTTAAGTAATTATTACTTACTCCAAAAAATGAAATAAATGGATCACTTGACGAAGAGACAGTTATATAAGAACCCGCAGTTACTGCTATAGCCGGGAATGTGAACTCCTGTCCATCAGAACCGCCGCCATTGTTAGCTGATCCAAATCCATATTGACTTAAATCTGAAATGGACGAAATCGCATAAAATTCAATTGCCTTAGGTGTACCCCCAGAAAGAGGCCCATCTATAACACCTGAGATAATTAGAGCACTTGTCGTAGCATTAGAGCTATAAGCATATGGTGCTGTTCCACCATTGGCACTAACCGAAATATCAGCAGAGCCGCCATTACAAAGAATACCGTTAGTACTTGAAGAAGCCGTCAGTTGACTCGGCTCTGAAATAGTAATTGATTGAACTTCTGAGGAACAAGCATTATTATCTATAATTGAAACAGAATAAGTTCCTGCTGCTATACCGTCAAAAGTATTCGCAGATTGTGAATTATTGTTTAATGAATAAATATAAGGCCCCGTTCCTGATGTTGCTGAAACCAATACAGATCCGTCTGTGCCATTATTGCAGGAGACATTTACAATATTAGAATTGAAAGTTAGTGGAGTGATTGAACCAGATATACTAAGATCAAAAGAACCTTGAGAAGAATTACTGAAGCCCTCAACATGAATATAATAAGTGCCCGGCTGCAAATTAGCCGAAACTGAAGATTGTAGTCCACAAGCATCATCATTTAAAGCAATTGATGATCCACCGCAAGAGGAAGTTCTCAGATAGAGATATGTATCCCAACCTGCACCACCACAAGTTGTAAAGGTATAGTTACCAGCGCAGTTAACATCTATAGCATAAATCCGATCATTAGAACTTCTAAGGCTGCAATCATCGCATGCTCCAACAGTCGTACCAGATATTACGAAAGGTCCGTTATAAGTATAATTTCCATCGACGCCACCTACTGGAGGTATGCATGGGCAAGAGACATTAATTGACCCTGAACTCGGCGAAGTATTTTCATCATCAATCAGGAACAAATAAGTAACACCTCCCACCAAATTAACAGTATTGGTCTCATTCGTAGAAATATCATTTACATATGTCCATCCTGCAGAACTACAACTTCCTGTCTTATAAAACAAATCAACAAAAAAACCGCTGTTTAAGACCTGAATATCATATGCTCCTGAAATAGCAGGTGTATAGGAAAAAACAGCCTCTTCACCCGGTGTTCCCCATGGACCAGGAGGACTCCAAGCCCCATTTCCTGCACCCAATGAATAGCTAGCACTAGTGCCGCAAGTTATTGCCGTTATTGAATTACAAGGATTGGTTGCAGGAGATGGGCAATTCACACTAATTGTACCAGAACCGGCAGAAGTATTCTCGTCGTCTATTAAGAAATAATATTGAACACCAGCCGTTAGAGAAACAGAATTAGTAGCTCCAGAGGAAGAGATATCATCAATATATGTCCATCCTGTTTGGCTGCAGCCTCCCGTTTTCACGAAAAGATCTACCCAGCTATTGGTATTCGTAATAGTAATATTATGAGACCCTGAAATCGTTGGTGTAAAGGAAAAAACCTTTTCAGCACCCGGAGTACTATAGGGACCTCCCAGGTTATTCCAAGCACCAGAACCACTGAGACTAAACGAACTTGTATTTGTACACGTTAGATTTGAGATACTATTACATGGGTTTACAACGCCACCATTTACTCGAGTAACTTTAAGTGTCATACAACTACTTTGCGTATTACAATAATATTTGTTGATCAATACCCTAACAGGGTTCCCGTTAGATACAAAACTAACTTTTGATTGTGTCCCGCAATAATCATCATTATAGGTAATGAATGCACCTGTTAAAGCATCATAAATCGTGATTTGCGTATCAAAGTCAGTATCGCCACAAGTTTCAAATGAATACTGAGAACCGGCTTGCATATTGCTTACAAGGCGATATTCCCCTCCATACAGGCATGAAGTTAATGTGGTGAGAACACCTACTGATGTCGGGGCATTAGACGACCCGTATTGCGTATTTGAATTGCTACATTGAGCTTGTGAATTGAGCGCAAAACAAAGCATCACAGCTAAGGCTGTAAGGTTATATATTATTTTCTTCATGGCTTAGTTTTTTGAATTGTTAAACGTTCCCTGCTCTTCTTCGCGAATAGACTTGTTGTTTTTAGTCAGTTTTGCAGCATACATTTTCTCATACTTCGCTTTATTTCCAAGAATCCATTGCGCCTTTTTAGCGGCGTATTTTTCTTCATCCGATTGTTTATTGCCTGTTTCTATGTAGACAGGGAAACTGGAATCGTTACTTATTATTATAACCTTTTCGCGTGTTACAACTTTTTCACGAACGGGTTCCGCTTGAATAGAATTGTAAATCACAGCATTACCGGTGGTATGCTGGCCATAAATCTCCGGATGTTCTTGAATCCAATTCGTTTTTTCCTGATCAGAAGAAAAAGTTGGTAATTCATTAACCATTGATTGATTTTGAACCCCTAAGGATTTTTGCCCGTAACCTATTGTACCAAAGGATAAAAGCAGAATCGAGCCTAAGCACGAGCGCGTAATAGTTTTCATTTAGATTGAGTTTAATAGTTAAACGAATCTAATAAAAGTCACTTTAAAATCATACCATATTTTCAAAATAATTCGAAAAGGTTATTAACAAATTCATCAAATAAATATATGTAAGACGCTCGAAACAAGCCTCATGAAAAGGTTTAACAAAATACCTTGACAAACAGGAGCTGCGGAATCGTGCTCTTTAATTGATTTTTAAATTCTAATACTTTGTGAATTTTATTCTGCACAAAACACCATTTATCCTGGCCTTCATGATGTATATTCCATTAGAGGTAAAAGAAAGGTCAAGCCTATGCGTATGGTTTTCTATCGCAGAACTATAAATGCTTTGTCCCTGAAGGTTTAATACTTCAAAATCAGTACCCGTCGCCATTCCTTCTATATAGAAAACACCTGCATTCGGATTCGGATAAAGTTTAACTTCATAGTAAGCGAACTCTGATACAGAAGCACAAGGCTCAACCAGAATTTCTAAAGTGCTTTGCCCAACACAACCATTCCCATCGGTATAGGTCCCGGTAATAACGTGGACCCCTGCGCCCGCAACTTGAGGGTCAAAAACAGATGTGCCTACAGCGTTCCCCGAAAAAATAACTCCTGAAGGAGTGCCGGAGAGCTGCACAAGCCCATCACTGACACAAACAATATTGTCGGAATCACTTGTCGTCAACTCCACGGTTGGTCCTTCATTCACAACAATCGTTTGTACCGTAGAATTTGAACCAAACTCATTAGAAACAGCCAAGGTTACAACATAAGTTCCAAAGGACGTATAGACATGATTCGGATTCTGCGCCGAGGATGAACTTCCATCACCAAAGTTCCAAGACCAATCTGTTGGCTGCTCTGAGGAAAAGTCATTGAAAGAAACTTCGGAACCTGCACAAAGTTCAAATGAAGAAGGTGTAAAAGATGCCTCAGGAGCAGTGCCCTGTGGGGCTTCATTATAAAAGATTTTGAAATCGTCAAAATAAAACCCATCCTCAGTTACGCCTCCATCGGATTGTAATCTAAATCTAAAGTTAACTGCCTCCCCTAAATAATCACTGAGATTGATGTCTTCAAGAACCCAATCGGACATGAATCCTTCATAAACAGGACCTCCATCTGGCTGAACACTTCCATTGTTATCTGTTCCGGCTACGGTATATTGTCCGCATTGCCCGATCCAAGAATTCCCGCCATTTGTGGATACTTGAAATTGAACATAGTCATAATTCGCCTCAATATCCCATTTAGCATAGAAAGTAATTTTTGCAGAAATTGCGTTCGTTAAATCTACAGTTGAATTGAAGGTGTAATTTTTAGTTTGATTGTTTCCGTAATTCCCATTTTGAGAATCCGTGAAAGATTTAGAAGGAGAAACATATGTTGAATTGGTGGTGGACCAATTCCCAGTCCAATTTACGGACGATGTAGCATCTTCTAATACCTGAAGGGTTATGGCTCCATAGCTTTTAATAATCGTATCTTTCTTAACCCACAAGCCATTGTCTGTTTTAAGAATGTACTTGATCTCATCACCAAATTGAATGCTTGGATTTAAAGTATAGGAAAGAATACCATTTTGATTCTCCGAAGGATTAAGATTGTAAATAATTGAATTTCCAACTGAGCTAATGTTTAAAATGGGTTCGATTGAGACGGTAACAGGCCCGGACTCTCTACCGTAACGTTTTGCACTGTGGTTGAAATCACCAGTCATCGTAGCAATAATTGCCGGGTCGGAATCCTTTACAACCACATAATTTCGAGAAAGGTGAGCGAGAACTAAATTTGTAAATACCATTTCTTGACAAGTAGGATTTATCTGATTTGTACCTGGCCAAAATGCCGTTCCAACTTCAGGGGTATGCGCGAAAATGGTGTCCTTTTCCCCAGTTCCAATATCAACCTTATACATATAATCGTCCGAATCTCCTGAAGCAGGATAGAGTCCTGAACTCTTGAAAGCCGGATAACCGTTTAGCTCCGTCATATGATTGGCATAGTCTTGTATGTAGTCATGATGATCCGCAAATTCTTCATCCGTTGTTCCAATTGGAAATAGTATTGCCGGTGAATAACTATGTGCGTTAAAAGCCATTTCAAAATCATAGTTTTCAGCAAGCCATTTCATCGCTTGAGTTTCAGGCTCTGAAAATGCTCCAGTACCACAATACACATCGCTATTCGTATTAAAGCTAATACCCGTTGTGCCCCACCCATATGAATAGTTTCTATTTAGATCAACTCCATAATTATTACTATTTGGATGATCCCTTCTGTTTTTTCGCCACATCCCTCCTCCATTTGGATTGGTCAATTCATTATAAATATATCCATCAGGATTAAGACAAGGAACAAAAAACATTTGTGTATGGTCTACAAGATAGGTCACCTCATCATCGTTGCCATAATTCTCTAACAAATACCACATATAAAACACAGTTTCCATAAGACTCATAGGTTCTCTGGCATGATGAATCGCGGTGTAAAGAATGTTTGGTTCACCCGCCTCATTTGCCGTAGGATTATCAGAAATTCGGGCATGAAATATTGGCCTATTTTCATAAGTCGTAAAAGTCGAAATCGGGCTTCTTTCAGATATAATGTTTGGGTATTGCGCATACATAGCGTCCAACTCAGCAAGCATTTCATCATAAGTCAAGTATCCGCCCATAGAGCCTTGGTTAAAGTTAGAGGGTATCACTGGGACAAAAGATCCCGAATTCCCCGGGCCACCAGAGCATTCTTCATTCTTATTATAAGGAGATGATTGGGGCTTACTTAATCGATCTTTGTAAAACATTTTTACATCATCAATTTCAATCTCATATGGATATCCGTATTCATCGAGAATCGCCAATTCAAATTCAGATAAGTCAGTAATAATGAAGGTGTTTTTTTTGCGAATACCATGATCTACAGCGACACCTAAATTGGATATCTGTCTTAATTCTTGATCATTCGCGAGAACCTTTACACGAGAGTATTTTTGAGCAGAAACAAAGGGTGTTATAGCTAATATTAAAAGTAAAGTGATGGTAAATTTCATTTATTTGGTTTTGGTATAATTTTGGTATTGTGAAGTATACAAAGAAACGAAATAAGCTATTAACATACAAACTGCCCGAAAAATGAGGTTTATTTTAGGCAACTAATTGTGTGATGAGGTGTTTATATAATATATAAACAAACTTTTCGTTGTAACTTAGACTAAATGAGACTCTTCTCCCTATTCTCTGCTATTTTTTGCGTATCGAGTTTGTGCGCTCAAAAAGTATGGATGACCCCCAATTTGGGGCAGTGGGATGACCGTATAAATTACGCTGTTGATTTAGATTTAGGAAAGCTATACCTTCAGAAAGGAGGAATGTCCTTTTTTCTATCCGACTTCATGGCCCATGATGATGAGCATGATCATAAGCACGATGAAATCCAAAGAGCACATTTTATCCAACAAAAATTTATTAGTCCTAATCTTGACGCCAATCAAAAAGGCTCAAACTTATCTGAAGATCGAAAAAACTATATACTAGGTAATGATTCTTCTAGATGGAAACAAAATATTCAATCCTTTAATGAAATTGAATATCAAGAATTCTTCGAGGGTATTGATCTCATTTATAAAGGAAACCATGGACAGCTCAGTTTCAATTTCCTACTTAAACCTGAAGCTGACCTATCAAAAATACGCTGGACCTTTGAGGGCGCAGACCAAGTTCGTGTTCGTAATGGATCTTTAATTATTTCACATCGCTTCGGTGAAATAGAGCAATCCCCACCTATTGCCTGGGAGATTGACGAAGCAGGTGAAAAAACCAATATTTCAATAGCCTATCAAATTGATGGAAACGAAATTAGCTTTAATACGCAAGAAGGATATGACCATTCAAATACATTATATATAGACCCAAGCCTTACCTTCTCCACTTTCTCAGGTTCACTATCTGATAACTGGGGATTTACAGCAACACCTGATATATACGGTAATTTATTTGGGGGTGGAATTGTTATGGGTACCGAATATCCAGTGACAACTGGTGCGTTTGACCTTTCTTTTCAAGGGGGATCAGGTGGGTTACCTACAGATATCGGAATCACAAAATTCAACGCTAACGGAACGTCATTGTTGTACTCCACTTACATTGGAGGTAGCGGAAATGAAACCCCCCACAGTTTGGTCTGCGCGGATAACGGGGAACTTTACATTTATGGTGTTACAGGAAGTTCTGACTTCCCTATGGCTGGTGCATCCTATGATAATATTTTCAACGGCGGACCAACCGTAACCGAGAATAGTATCAATTTCACTGGGGCTGATATTTATGTAGCAAGATTAAGTTCGTCTGGGGCAAATCTATTGTCTTCTACTTATATTGGTGGAACAGGGAATGACGGGCTCAACCTAGGACCTCTGCATCACAATTACGGGGATCAATTTAGAGGGGAAATAATGCTTGATAACGACAACAATGTTTATGTAGCAAGTACGTCATATTCATCTGATTTCCCTTTAAGTAATCCACAACAAACGAACCTTAACGGTGACCAAGATGCCGTTTTATTTAAACTCCCATCAGGACTTGACCAGTTACTTTGGAGTACCTATTTTGGAGGAAATGGCCTGGAATCAGGGAATTCCATACAGGTCAATGACGAACTTGGAGAACTCTGCATTGCTGGAGGAACAAATTCGACAAACCTGCCCTTCTCACAGGGTAATGATTTATCATTTGGCGGTGGCATCTCAGATGGATATGTTGCTAAATTCAACAGCAATACTGGCGAATTAATTACAGGGACTTACATGGGATTTGGAGAATACGATCAAACTTTTTTCGTCCAGTACGATATTGATGACGCCATATACGTCTATGGTCAAACGGAATCAGATTGGCCAATATCTCCTGGGTGCTTTGGCTCTCCTAATTCAGGTCAATTTATTCGTAAATATGATCCAAGTTTGAATACTGTAGAGTGGACGACAATGATTGGAGCAAGTACAGGTCATGTGGAGATTTCACCGACTGCTTTTTTAGTGTCAGACTGTCATGATATCTATATTGCTGGATGGGGTGGTACGTTAAATCAAGGTATTGCAAGCTTCTCAACCACTAATGGCTTTATTGTTACTGGTGATGCCCATCAGACTCAAACCAATGGAAGCAACTTTTACATTGCCGTTTTAGACCAAGATGCATCGGATCTAAAATATGCCACTTTTATGGGCGGGCTAAATAGCAGTTCTAATCATGTAGATGGAGGTACAAGTCGTTTTGATAAATCAGGCAGAATTTATCATGCCGTATGCGGTGCCTGCGGAGGAAATGACACCGGCTTTACCACGACTTCAGGAAGTTTTGCAGAAACAAACCAAAGCTCGAATTGTAATATGGCTACTTTTAAATTTGAACTGAGTACTATAGAAGCTGCAGCAGCCCAACCTGCGCCACTTATTTGTATTCCACAATCTGTATTCTTTACAAACAACAGTGAAAATGGAAATGCGTATTTATGGACATTTGGAGACGGGGGCACCTCTACGGAGGAAGAACCTATATATCAATATACGGAACCAGGGTCCTATGAAGTTCAGCTTGTCGTATATGACACCTCGGGATGCTTCAGCTCTGACTCAGTCACATTAATCGTAGATATTGGTGCCTTTGTTGGTGGCATAGTTAATCCTCTTTCACCTATCTGCCCCGGAGAAAGCTACCAACTTGAGGCATATGGTGGTGCCTTTTATGAATGGGAACCCGCAGGGCTTTTAGAAAACCCAAATTCCGCTAACCCTATTGCCACAATAGAACAAACTACAACGTTTACCGTTTCTGTATCTGACACCTGTGGTTCAGAAACTTTACAAGTCACGCTTGAGGTTTTTGATAATGAAATCTCTATTTCGGACCCCTCAAGTATTTGCTTAGGGAGCAGTGTGAATCTTGAGGTCACCGGCAATGGTACTGTATCATGGGAGCCTTCTATTTTCTTGAACGACGCATCATCCTTCACACCCACCTGTACGCCAGATAGCTCCATCACCTATGTAGTCACTGTCACAACGGACAACGGATGTGTTAATTATGACACGACTTCAATAAACGTTTTCTTTGACCCGCCATCACCCGAAATAGATGACCAAATAGAAGTTTGTTTAGGTGCACAAACAGTAATAATTGCGAATGGAGGTGACTTTTACAATTGGTTGCCAGACCCCTCTCTATTAAGCTCAGATGAGGCAATCGCTGTAATTAGCCCAAGTACTAATCAATGGTTTTTTGTGGAGGTTGGCAATGCATGTGGGGTCGTTACAGATTCTGTATTTGCGAATGTTATTGAAATTGAGATTACCGCAGGTAATGACACTATTATTTGCCCCAGGGAAGAAGCTTACTTATGGGCTGATGGTGCCGTTTTTTACCAATGGCTACCAGCCAATACGGTGACCAACCAATTCGAAAACCTAGCGACAGTAATCCCTTTAGGAACAACAGACTATACGGTTATCGGCATTGATATAAATGAATGCCGAGACACAGCATATGTGCATGTTGAACTCTTTCCCTATCCTTCGTTTGAAACATCAAATGATGTTCTTGCGTTTTATGGTGATGAGATTCAGCTAGAGGCTTATGCTGATCAGGAGGGAAGCTACCTATGGTCACCCGCTGAGTATTTAACTTGTATCCATTGTCAGTACCCAACTGCTACACCTAACCAAGAAATAACTTATAAGGTAACCTTTACCGATTTGAATGGGTGCGAGTCGGATGAATTCATCAATATCTATTACGATGCCGTTATTTATGTGCCAAACACCTTTACGCCTGACAATGATGGACTAAATGATACCTTCCAGATAAGCGGTGGCAATATTGTCCAAATGAAATGTGTGGTCTTCAATCGCTGGGGAGAGATCGTCTATACGATGACAGAACCTTATCAAGCTTGGGACGGCACTTATATGGGCGAGAAATGTCAAGATGGTACTTATATTTGGAAATTGACTTATACAGATTTCCTTCGTAAACAATATCAATTGAGTGGCCACGTTAACCTCCTAAGATAAGAGAATATTATATGAGCTTACAAGTCATTTCGTTTCAATTTAACGGATTTCAAGAAAACACTTATGTAGTTATAGCACCATCAAAAAACTGTGTTATTATTGACCCTGGGTGCTATGAAAAACATGAAGAAAAAGAACTTTTCGAATTCATAGAAAATGAAGGGTTAAAGCCGATTGCGCTATTAAACACGCATGCACATATAGACCATATATTGGGAAATGCTGCAGTTAAAGAGAGGTATGACATTCCGTTTTACCTGCATAAAAATGACCTTGCTACGCTACAGGCAGTGACCAATTATGCTGCTGTATATGGATTTGAAGGGTACAAAACATCACCAGACCCAGATTTCTATTTGGAAGACGGAAGCGATCTTATTTTACAAGACATCTCGTTTAAGGTCTTATTTACACCCGGGCATGCACCTGGACATGTTGTTTTCTATAATAAAGCCAATGGTTTTGTTATTAACGGAGATGTGCTTTTCAATGGTAGCTTTGGACGTATTGATCTTCCAGGCGGGGATTTAGACACACTGAAAACCTCTATTTTTGACACAATGTTTCAGTTGCCAGAAGAAACTGTCGTATACTGTGGACATGGCACTGAAACAACAATAGAAAAAGAAAAAAAGACCAATTACATTCATCAATTCTAGATTTGAACGTAGCCATAAATTGTAGACATCTTTTGCCAGGGAAACTCGAAGGTTTCGGTAATTATACTTTTGAAATCACCAAGCGAATCTGTAATAAGCACCCAGAACATACTTTTTATTTGTTTTTTGATAGGACCTTTGATCCGTTATATGTTTTTTCTAAAAATTGTATCGCAGTCGTTCTTTCACCTCCCGCTAGACATCCATTTTTAAATATAATTTGGACTCGTTTCTCACTGCATAACGCACTTAAAAAGTATAAAATCGATCTATTTTGGTCTCCTGATGGGATTTGCGATTTACACACGCATATTCCCCAAGTAATCACCTTACATGATTTAAACTTTGAACATTATCCAGAAGATTCACCCAAATTGGTGAGTTGGTATTACCGTAACTACTATCCTAAATTCGCCAATAAAGCGAATCATATCCTCACCGTTTCAAACTATTCAAAAGAAGATATAGTAAATTGCTATGGTATTCATGAAAGAAAAATCAGCGTAATTTACAATGGGGTATCTGAACAATTTAAACCTGTTTTGGAGGATACTGTTCATAAAACGCAAGCTCAATACACACAAGGCAAACCCTATTTTATTTTTGTAGGCTCTATTCATCCCCGTAAAAACGTAGTAAGACTGATAAATGCCTTTGAATCATTCTATAAAAAATGCTCTGATTATCATTTATTAATTGTGGGTAGGAATATGTGGAGGAATCAAAAAATGGATGTCCCAACATCTCTTGAAAAATCCGTTACATTCACTGGGCATGTTGAATCCCATGAGTTAACAAAGCTTATGGGATGTGCATTTGCCTTGGTATACCCTCCCTACTTTGAAGGCTTTGGAATCCCATTAGTTGAGGCCATGAAATCAGGTGTGCCAATAGTCTCGAGTGACAGAACCTGCCTGCCTGAAATTGCTGGGGATGCCGCACTCTATTTTGACCCGTTTAATGAATTAGACATGGCGGAAAAAATGGAAAAAATAAGTAATGAAAACAGCCTGCGAAAAGAGCTTATCGAAAAAGGTAAAATTAAAGGGGATTCCTATTCGTGGGATCTAGCAGCAAAGAAAACATGGGAAACCCTAGAAAAATTTATAAAGAAATAGATACCTTTGCACAAAGGCCCCATAGTTCAATGGATAGAATAGAAGTTTCCTAAACTTTAGATCCAGGTTCGATTCCTGGTGGAGCCACTTTTAAAGAACATAAACCCCTTTGTTTACATAGGTTTAAGTTAATTCTAATCATTGAATCTCTTTTTGCCAATTTCCGGGGGTAATTTAGACCAAAATAACTTATGGACAACTGTAAATCAAGGGACTAGTATTAATAATTCGTATATTCACTATTAAAAATTGGCAATGAAGAAACTATTAATCATTATAGGCCTTATTTTAACTCCGTATTTTGCCAAATCAACTATTCATGAAATTAAAGTATGGGATGGTTATATGGAATTTCTTCCAGCATCCTTAGAAATTCAGTTAGGAGATACCATACAATGGCTTCCTTTAGATTTTCCAACCATGGTGCATACGATCACCTCAACAAACATTCCAGCTGGAGCAGATTCTTTTGACGAAATCTGGCAGGCACCAGCAGATACTTTCTTTCAATACGTCCCCCATGTAGCTGGATTATATGAGTACGTTTGCACACCTCATATCCCCAATGGAATGATTGCCTCCTTTAACGTCGTAGATGGGGCCGCAGGCATCCCTATTGACTTCATGGAATCTGAAGTTTTCCTTTATCCAAATCCAGCTAAACAATATATTTGGCTTGTGTCGTCTGATCATCATTTGGAATATAATATCTATTCATATAACGGTACACTTGTAATGTCAAGCGAAACGAATAGGTATCTAGATCTATCCTCATATAAAAACGGTTCTTACTTTATTGAGATCATTGGTGACAAACCGAAAGTCCTAAAATTCAATAAAATCGATTGACTTTATTGATTTAAAGCGAGAATTTAAATCTCATAAAAAAACCACAAAAGAATTACCAAGGGGCATCCTCAAAACATGTTTCATTTTTTTCCATTAACTTTAGTGGAAACGAAATAGCATGGGGAAAATTAAATACTTTGGTGCATACATAACGCCAATACTCGCACTAATAACTTTCAATGTTTCCGGAATCTTTGCCTATGCGGGTATATTTTTTCTTTATCTCCTTATTCCTATCCTAGAAAATATTATCCCCAAGGATTCCTATAACTTCAGTAAAGCCGAAAAACAACTTGCAAAGCATGATTTCTATTATGATTTGATTCTTTATCTACTAGTTCCACTTCACCTTTATGTGATTTATGTGTTTTTGAATACGATTTTTGTTTCGGCAGTACCCACCTCGGATCTCATTGCTTATGTTCTGATGATGGGGACATTATTAGGGGTTAACGGCATTAATGGAGGGCATGAATTAGGTCATAAAACGGATCATCCCTTTAAACTTTTTTTGGCACACATTTTACTTACCACTTCAATTCAAAACCATTTCGTAACCTACCATAATAGTGGTCACCATAGGGATGTTGCGACGCCAAACGACTTGACTTCGGCAAAAAAAGGGGATATCTTTTATCTGTTTGCTATTCGATCTCAGATTGGTGGTTACTTTAAAACATGGAGACTAGAATCTGAAAAACTAAAAAAACAAGGGAAAAACAAATGGTTTAACCCGATGATTATATACACCCTGATTCCATGGCTATTTCTCTTTCTGATTTATAGCTTTTTTGGCACTAAAGTAGCCCTTCTTTATTTTGCGGCAAGTGTTTTTGGCATTTCCATTTTAGAAGCCCAAAATTATTTTTCTCATTATGGATTAAGAAGAATTCAAAAAGAAGATGGAAACTATGAAGGTGTAAAAGCGATACATTCTTGGAATTCTGATCATATCTTTGGGCGGGTCCTCTTATTTGAATTAACAAGACACTCTGACCATCATTATTTAGGTGCAAAACCCTATCAATTGCTTGAATCTAGAGAAGAAAGCCCTATGCTACCCTTTGGATATCCTGCTATGCTCATTTTGTCATACCTCCCTTTTTTGTTTATACCCATTATGGGAAAACAGCTCAAAAAGTACGGAATAGAGTCGTAAATCCACGGCAAAAAAAGATCGAGATAGAACGGCTTACATAAATCAATAACTAATGAAAATGATTATCTTACCCTCTATATATAATCACTTTATCCTCAATACATTGTAACGTAATAACTCAGCGAAAAACATTCATAATACATATGTCAAAAACAGCTCAATCGTACGCCCTTTATCTATTTGTTTTTATAGTATGTATCTCTTGTTCAAAAGACAAAGTCCCATTGACCAATTACGAGACTGAAAATGTCCTTATCATCGTGATGGATGGCGCGAGGTACTCAGAAACTGGGGGAGATAGCTCTCATCAAAACACACCTTATTTATCTAACGATCTAGCCCCTATGGGTATAATCAATGACAATTTTTATAATAATGGACCAACTTACACCGCAGCAGGCCATACAGCAATGACAACTGGTATCTATCAAGACATAAACAATAGCGGCCTGGAATCCCCCAATTTACCATCTATATTTCAATACTATCTTAGGGATAACCCTGAACATCAAGAAGACGCATGGATTGTTGCCAGTAAGGGGAAGTTAGAGGTTTTATCGAATTGTAATCAATCAGATTGGCACAATAAGTATAATCCCATGACTAATTGCGGGATAGACGGATTAGGTTCTGGGAGTGGGTATCGAGAAGATAGCCTAACCTATATTGAGACTTTAAATATTTTACAAACACATGAACCGAAACTAATGCTCGTTAATTTCAGAGAACCTGATTATTCTGGGCATTCAGGAGATTGGAATAATTACCTTCAAGGGATTATAAAGACCGATGAATACATCTTTAAATTAATTGACTTTATTGAAAATGATGCGCATTACCAAGGTAAAACTACGGTCTTTGTGACCAACGACCACGGTAGGCATTTGGACAACGTCGCTGAAGGCTATGTTTCTCATGGTGACCAATGTGAAGGTTGCAAGCATATTAATTTCTTTACTTATGGGCCTGACTTTAAAAACAACACGGTCATCAATCACCCAAGAGGCTTGATCGATATTCAAGCAACGATAGCAACCCTATTCCATTTAAATATGCCCTTGGGAGAAGGAAAAGTTATGAACGAGCTGTTTAAAGAATGAAACCTCTTTATTTATTCGTTCCGCATCATCTTTATGTGATTTTTATTTTTCTTCATACGATTTCAAATCCAAAAATTTTATTCCCCAACCTAATTGCATATATCTTAATGATGGGAACAGTGCTCGGCGTAAATGGAATAAACGGTAGCCATGAACTCGGTCATAAAACAAGGGAACCCTTCAATTTTTTCATGGCTTTTTCACTCACTACATCGATTTAAAAGCACTTTATGACCTATCAAAATAGTGGACATCATAGAGATGTCGCGACACCGAACGACCTCACTTCTGCAAAACAAGGTGATATCTTCTATCTATTTGCCTTGGAATCTGAAAAAAGCAAGGTTTCGATTCATAACCATAAAAGTCAAGACATAAAAAAAGCGCTCCATCTGGAGCGCTTTCGATAAATCAATAAGTGACTTATTTAATGATCACCTTTTTGGTAAACATATGACCGTCAACTTCTACAGAGCAGAAGTACAAACCAGCCTTTAAATTCAAATCAGAAAAAGAAACCATAGTAGAGGAAAGGTTCAATTCTGAACGTACTTTCTCTCCAAGAGCAGAATGAATTTCAATAGATTCTATATTCCCCTCTTGCGCTCTAAAAACCAATACATTTGAAGCTGGATTTGGATAAACCTCTAAAGTATTCTTCGTTTCAGACGCTTCTATTGAAGCTAAACCATCAAGATTTGTAGCTCTAACAATTCTTCTACAGAAATAACCTAATGTCGTATCAATGTATGCAAATGCTTTTGCTGGACCCATATCTGGGTTCTGCATTAATGCATCATCTGCAATTGTTGTACCTGTTCCTGCTGGAAAGCCTAAAGAACCCGCAATGAATTCAACAGTTGCCGGATCCCAAAGATCCCAAGGAGATGCTTCGAATGGATTTCCTGTTACATATGGGAATACATTATCAACAGGAGCCCCTACAACAGTGTTACCGTAATCTAACATTCCTTCAGCCATAGAAGATGCCGCTTGGGCGCCAAGGGTGTATACGTCACTACCTGCATTAACTGGAGCCAAAATATCATTATTACCCAACATGTTTGCCTTAGCCATCACATCGTAAGAACCACTAATGTTTGTTGTAATTAAACCTGCGCCAGCAACGGAAACATCACCTGTAGTATAAACAGCTACTGGATCAGTTGGGCAATGAACAGCGCACATTGGAATCTCACCAGCCTCAAGCCAACTTAAGTCTCCAATACCACCACCCATACTACATACCATGTGTACGTCGTTGGAAAAACCTGGGTGATTTACATTATTAAATGCACCACCGTAACCGTCCCAATCACCAATTTCTGCAGTATCAATTAGGGCCGTAGTAACTCCTGTTATCTCATCTACAGCTAAGAATTTAGGTAATGTTATTTCTGCATACTTATCTACAGAGGCATAACCCAATGCTACCCAACCACCTGAACCTTGTCCAGAAAGAATGATTCTTGAAGTATCGATTCCATAAGCATTTCCGTTTTCATAATCTCTTCTGAAGTAACGAACAGCACCTTTTGTATCTTGAATCGCACGATAAACCGCTTTCATTAAACTAGCTCCTCTTTCTGCAGGTGTTGCAGCGCCGGGGTTCCATCCCAAACGATATTCAAGGTTTGCCACTACGTAACCGCGTCTCGCATAGCTTTGACAAATCAGTTGTGTTGCAGCATCTTGACGCATACCCGTAGGGTTACCATTGTAGATGATTGGAGCAAAAGTTCCTGTATGTAATACAATTACTAAGGGTCTTTCAGTTTCCGTATCGCCATCTGGCTGGTATAAATCAAATTCTAATGCAGGAATATCAGGAATTCCGTCACCGGTAACGTCTGCTCCAGTTGGAACATAAGGGACGCCCTGACTCGCAGCAATCACTGAAAAGTTCATACCGTATTCGATGTTATTTTCTACTGTAAAGTCTGTAAAGACCTCATCAACGTATCTTACTTGGGCGAAAGAGCTTCCAAGAATTGCTATACAGCTTAAAAAAGGTAGAAGTATTTTTTTCATATTAAAAATTTTTTAGTTGGTCTAAGATAGAGAATATTAGGGAAAATCAACTTATTTATCCTTTTTATCTTTCCAATTAAAGGATAGAGAGGTATAAATCATTCTTCCAATAAACGGGCCCCCATATACTTGTAGGACTTCATTATTTAATAAATTCGAGGCTCCTATTTTGACCGTAAGGTTGGCTTTTTCAATCTTCTTGTTGATCTGGGCATCAAGTAATCCATAAGAAGGGATGCTACCTGTAAATTGCGGAGACCCCTCATAAATGAAGCCTTCTACCCATTTATAATTGACATTAAAACCAAAGCCTTTGACCCTTTTAATACTAAAGTCTCTACCCCGAAATCCTATATTAAACTTATGGGCAGGCGTATTATAGGAAGGAATAATCGGGTCATCGGATTCCTTATTCAAAACATTCCAAGAATAATTTCCATTAACAGCATAATGGTCACCTATGTAGTAATTTAATCCAATAGTTGCGCCTTGGGTTGTAATCGTTTCTTTTGAATTAGTTGCCACACGATAGACATCCTTAATATAAGGCCCATCCTGTAAAATCAAAATATCAGCACCAGTTACATAACCGATGAAACTGGTGTAGAAATTAAAATAATAATTCATGTCCAAATAGAGATTTTCAAAGAATACCCCTCGATAACCCACTTCAATAGATTTTACTTTTTCAGGGGCAATAGGATCTAAATTAAAGTATGACAATGTATCGGGATTTTGAGTATAATAATAATTACGTAATGATTCAATCGTCACTAAGGAATCATAACCATTGATGTTTCCAACAAGCTTCGCCCTACCGACATTGTAATACATATATTGATTCAGAAGCGTCGGGTTTCTAATTGCCGAAGTTACGGTTCCCCTCAGTGAATGTTCTTTGTTCGGTTGCCAGATGAGCGAAGCTGCCGGGGAGGGTAAATAATCAAAGTTTTGGTTTTTATCCAGACGCATCGTTGCTTTAAATATTAATTTATCCTCTAAGAATCGCTTTTCAATTCCCGCATAAACACCAAATTCTCTATTAATAATTCTGATTCCTGCGGTATCACTAAATAAGGCCCCTTCTGACCGGGGAGTATAGATTCTTCCATTGGTCCCCACCGTGAACTTCGCAAATTCAGTATCGAAAATCTTTTCACCGTGAACATGGTACAATGCAGATTTGTCTTGAAGTCGCGAACCTCCTTCCAGAAATGAAGTTTTCATGGTTATATCTGTAAGCAAGGAGTCAAAACGTGCCGTACCGGGTTGGAAATAGGCCAATCCACCTCCCAAACTTCCGTATTCTTCGTTGGCAAAGGCCTCAGCCTCATTATGCCAAACGGCCATGGCTTCTGGATTTGCATCTACAACAGAATCAATAGCTGCTATATCCAATATAGCACCAAGTTGGGGTTCCCAAGTGATGTTCGGGTCTAAATCTCGAACCTGATCGGTAACATTACTGGTCCAGTATTCTCGATAGCGATTGTACCAATCCCAATCATCACTCGCTGCATCTTGCATCAAAAAAGCAGTCAGTACAGCATCATAAGAATTTCCTGCATCTTCATTAGTTGCGTAAGCACGAATGAAAAAATCGTCTTTTTTCCTAAGCTCTAATCGGTTCTGAACAAATACAATGTCCTTTAAACTAAATCTGTTGTCTCCTTGATAAACGGTCGTTCCTGTACCTAAATTAGAAGAGAAAATAAGCTCTACATCCTCCGTAAATAGATAATGAAAAGCTGCCGATGCCTTTAAATTCTTCGTGTCATAATCCACGATGTCTTTTTCCCAATACCCCGTTCGATGCCATCGCCTCAAGCCAGGAGTCATCCATCTCGACTGCAAATCTAATGCGTTATTTATGTTCGGGGACAAGTTTTCATCTCCATATTTATTGACCGCATCATAACCGCCAATATTATTTTGGTCTGTATCAAGACCTTCTACGGAATTTGCATTGTCTGCTACCCAATCGTCCGCAGACAAATAGGAGAAATTAAGCTTAAATGCAAACTTGTCTTTGCCCTCCTTATTTTGAAATGCCTTTGCATAACGAACAGCATATTCATTTAAAAACCTTTCACCTCCTTTTACTGATGCGCTAAATCCTTGAAACTTAAATGGGCTTTTGGTATACATACTAATCACCCCATTAAATGCATTGGGGCCATAAAAAGCCGAGCTTGCTCCGGAAACGACTTCAACCTTCATCAAATCTAGCTCTGAAGCCCCTAAAAAATTACCTAAAGCAAAATTCAACCCAGGAGATGCATTGTCAACACCGTCGATGATCTGCAAGGTCCTTACAGGGGAAGTACTATTGAAACCTCTTGTATTTACAACTTTGAAACCCAAGCTTGCCGAAGTCAAATCCACCCCCTTCATGTGACTCAAGCCTTCGTAAAAATCCGTCGATGGTGATTCCTGTATCTCACTTAAAGACATCGTTTCAATAGACAATGCAGATTCTTTTTCTTTGTCACTTGCAAAAGTTCTAACATTAACCGTTCCTAGATCAATTGTATTATTGGTTTTCAACCTAAGCACAAGAGTATCTGTGGGTTTTGAAACTACCGTTTCTAAATCTAAATACCCAATAAAGGAGCTGACAAGTACAATTGGGAAATCCGTGTTTACTGAAATAGAAAAGGCTCCTTTATCATCTGTAAAAGCACCGGCATTTACCCCTTTCACTTTAATTTTAGCACCCTCCATAGGGGCACTTGTATAATCATCCAAAAGTATTCCGGAAACCTGATTCTGAGCAATAGCTAATGATGACAAACAAAGGGTGAAAAAGCAAATTAATTGTAAAGTAAAAGTTCTCATTGTATTCATTCTTAATTCAGTTGTTTAAATATAAGAAATAATGATGCCTCCAATAGGAATCAATCCCTTAGTCTTATAAAAAATGCTAATATTAATAGAATATGACCCCGTTATGGTTAAAAAAAA
>TARA_B110000305_G_scaffold107827_1_pt1 | contig 46264 bp, 44 predicted proteins | sample TARA_B110000305 | Tara Oceans TARA_B110000305 (sample SAMEA4397930) | marine metagenome | biome: Polar Biome; feature: [SRF] surface water layer (ENVO:00010504); material: water (ENVO:00002006), including particulate matter (ENVO:01000060) such as... | depth 5 m | reverse complement strand
AAATAAATTATAATTTTTTAAAAATGTACAGCGTTACATTTTTATCCAAATTTCTTTTTTCAGAAAGCTTTAATTCGTTTTTATCCATTAAATGATATATATCATTTAATGATTTAGTATTATCATTAAATAAAATACCTTCGTTCATGTAAAAAGAGTTTGCTACGGTCAAATGGAATTCATTAAAACCAATGGAATTAAACACTAATTCATAAACCTTATTACCTCCTACAACAGCAATTTTTTCCACCTTAGGTAAGAATATTTTTATAGCGTCTTCAATTAAAATTTTCCTAGGATTAAAGAAACATAAATCACTTTTTTCTACTTCTATATCCTTTATTTTTGATGTAGGTATTAGTCTATTTCTTTTGCTTTTATGAAAATTTACATAACTCTTTCTACCAATAAGAATTAAATCTGAATTATTTAACTCTGACTGAAAATATTGCCAATCTAAATCGTTTTTAAGACCGCTTGGCATTACGCCAGTAGAATTTGCAATAAAACAATCGTTTGAAATAATAACATAACCGATTGTGTATAAATGACTTTTATTATCCATTGCTAATTGCAGTTAAATGTTATTGATTTTTTTATCACTCTTAATATGCAATTCTTTTAATTGTTTATTTGAAACTTCAGAGGGAGCGCCCATTAATAAATCTTGTGCTTGTTGATTCATTGGAAACATAGTTACTTCTCTTAAGTTTTCTTCGTTGGCAAGTAACATTACGATTCTATCAATACCAGGAGCTATACCACCATGCGGCGGGGCTCCAAACTTTAAAGCATTATACATTCCACTAAACTTTTCTAAAAGAATTTCTTTACCATATCCGGCAATAGAAAAAGCTTTTTCCATAATTTCTGGGCTATGATTTCTAATTGCGCCAGAAGACAACTCAATACCATTACAAACAATATCATACTGATATGCAAGAATATTTATTGGGTCCATATTGTTTAAGGTATTTAACCCACCTTGAGGCATAGAGAAAGGGTTATGCGAAAACTCATAAGAATTTGTCTCATTATTCCAGTCGTACATTGGGTAGTCAACAATCCAACAGAATTCAAAGGCTTTGTCTGATATTAAATTTAATTCATTGCCAATTAAATTTCTAGCTTTTCCAGCAAAGTCATAGAATTTTGAAGGAGTGCCACAAGCGAAAAATACAGAATCTCCATCTTTCAAAGATAATTTTGATTTTAGTTCGCTAACTTTTTCTTCACCTATATTCTTTGCTATCGGACCTACACCGGCTCCATCTTTAAAGAATATATAACCAAGACCAGGTTGCCCCTCACCTTGTGCCCATGAATTCATCCTATCACAAAAAGCTCTACTACCACCGCCAGGAGCCGGTATTGCCCAGACCTCAGCTTTTTCAGTCCAGACTTTTCCATTAAAATTATCGTTTAAAATTTTAGCAAAAATTTTAAAATCTGAATTATAGAAAATATCACTAACGTCTTCTATGACAATAGGATTCCTAAGATCAGGTTTATCACTTCCATATTTTCTTAAAGATGTCCAATATGGTATTCTTTTCACTTCTCTATTGATGGTCTTGTTAACAGAGAATTCTTCAAATAAATCTAATAATATAGGCTCTACTGCCAAAAAAACATCTTCTTGGGTTACAAAACTCATTTCAATATCAAGTTGGTAAAACTCACCAGGAGATCTATCTGCTCTTGCATCTTCATCCCTAAAACATGGAGCAATTTGAAAATATCTATCAAAACCAGCTATCATAATTAATTGTTTAAATTGTTGTGGAGCCTGAGGAAGTGCATAAAATTTTCCTGGGTGAGTCCTAGATGGAACCAAGAAATCTCTTGCTCCTTCTGGGCTAGAAGCTGTTAGTATAGGTGTTTGGTATTCAACAAAACCTTTTTCGGTCATCCTTTTTCGAACAGAGGATATTATATTAGATCTTAATACAATATTTTTATGAAGCGTCTCTCTCCTTAAGTCCAAAAATCTGTACTTTAACCTTATATCCTCAGGATAATCAGGCTCTCCAAATATTGGAAGGGGAAGTTCATCTGATTGAGATAGAATTTCAATCTCATCAATGAATATTTCGATACTACCAGTTGGGATATTTTTATTTACCGCTTCAGGAATTCTCTTCTTTACCTTCCCAGTAATTGAAAGAACCCATTCTGATCGAACGCTCTCAGCTAATTTAAATGCATTGGAATCTGGATCTACAACACATTGAGTAATACCAAAATGATCCCTCAGATCAATAAAAAGCAAACCACCATGGTCACGTACTCTATGAACCCATCCTGATAGCTTTATCGTATTACCATCATCTTCTATTTTTAACTCGCTGCAATTATGTGTTCTATACCTATGCATTCTTTTTCTCTCTAAAATAAACAACTACTAATTAAAATATAATATTTCTGTACATTTAAACAGATTCTTATTCATTAATATAAAAATAAAGGTTAATATTTTAATATGTTATAAAGTATTTTACTTTTTTTATAAACTACTAAACCATTGACAGTAAATAAGCCATGGAAATTATCAGTGATTTATATTCACTTCAACAATTATGTAAGAAAATTGAAGATTCAGAATATCTGGCAATTGATACAGAATTTCTTCGAGACAAAACATACTATCCAAAATTATGCTTAATACAAATAGCCAACGATAAAATTGAAGCAATTATAGATCCTATTGAAGACCTAGATTTAACTCCCTTCTGGAATGTAATTAAAAATAACAGCATGATTAAAGTATTTCATGCAGGAAGACAGGACATAGAAATTTTTAATAACGAAGGTGGTTTTTTACCAAAACCAATATTTGATACTCAGATAGCCGCGATGTTTTGCGGATACGGCGAGTCTATTTCTTACGGTAATCTTGTATATGATATTACAAGTATACAATTAGATAAAACTTCTCAATTTACAGATTGGTCCAAGAGGCCTTTATCAGAGAAGCAATTAACTTACGCACTTAATGACGCGATTTACCTTAAAGATGTCTATAAATCCATGATCAGAAAATTAGAGCATCTCGGAAGAATAGAATGGATTGACGAGGAAATGGATAATCTTTTAAACCCTAAAAATTACGAATATAATTCTAAAGATGCTTGGTTAAAAATAAAATCCAAACCTAAGTCTATTAAGTCATTAAAAGTTCTTGCCGACATAGCTGAGTGGAGAGAGAAAAAAGCTCAGATTAAAAATATTCCTAAAAATAGAATAATTAGGGACAATACAATTATTGATATTGCAAATCATATGCCTAAAAATCAATTAGAGTTAAAAAATCTTAGAAGTTTTAGCAAAAACCCCCTTCCAATCGATACAATCGATGAAATAGTTGCCGTGGTGAATGCGCTGGAGACAGACAAAGATAGAAGAGAGTTCTTTATTGACAAAAAGAAAGAGCTGACAAAAGATCAAGAAGGTATTTACGAAGTTTTAAAGCTTGTCTTAAAAATACAATCAAAAAAATTTAATATAGTACAGAGGCTTATAGCTACATCTGAAGATCTAGAAAACATAGCAAAATCAAAAAAATCTTCCATAGATATGTTAGATGGGTGGAGGTATGAAATATTTGGTGAAATAGCAAAAAAAATAAAAAATGGTGATATAAGTATTTCGGTAAAGAATGGTACAGTAAGCCTTTCTTAAGTCAATATCATCTTATTCTAAAAAAACTCTAAAAAGCATATCATCCAGAATACCAATAATCGAATATTAATTAATTATTAAAATATTATTTTTCTTCCATTTCTTCTAATACAGCCGATAACAAAGGTATTGTCAAAGACCTTCTTTCTTCCATAATTTTGATATAAACAGAATCAACTAATTTTTTAATATAATCACAAGACCTATTTGACCTTTTTAGAATAAAACTAGTTAAATTTTTAGGTAAATCAATCTGTTTATCTGCAAATAATTTTATTAAAATAGCTTCTAACAAAAAATCATCTGGATCTTGTATTTCAATTGGTATGGCTGACCTTAATCTAGAATCAAGATCTTTTAAACTTGACTTTAAATTAGCTGGGTTTCTTCTCGAGGTATATAAAATATAGCCATTGATCTCTCTAATATGATTTATTAAATGAAACATAAAAGTATTATCATAAGCAATTCTATCAATATCCTCAACAACAACGCATAGTTTTATTTTTTTTATCACTTCGCTTATATGGGTACTATTTTTATCAAGATAAAAAGCGTTATTCTGCAATGCCCATATTTTTGCTAAATGACTTTTTCCTGAACCTATTTTACCAATTAAGGCAATAAAGTTATCATCCCATTCAGGCCATTTATTTAAATAGTTAAAAGCATTAATATTTGAAGCCGATGTAATAAAATCATCTATAGTAAACGAAGCATTGTTGTTTAAATCAAAAAATAATTGCTTATTATTATTTGATATTAATTTTTTCATACCTTACAACTCCATGTGAATTGATTATTATAGCATCTATAGAGATTTTTAATAAAAAATATATAAAAATATTAAGAAAATCTTATATGATTTATAACGACATGTTTAAATTTATTTAAAAAAAATAAAGCACAGAATATTCTACCTACACAAAACCAATGCTTGAATAAAACAATTAAATATAATAAATATACTATATTATAAATTTCTATAGTCGATGAACTAAAATGACCAAAACGCTGCCTAAAAATATTAGGTTTACATACAAGAATAGTGGCGTAAATATCGACGCAGGAAATCAACTCGTCAAAAATATTTCACCTATCATCGCATCTACAAAAAGACCAGGAAGCAATCCTGTATTAGGCGGTTTTGCAGGAATATTTGATATTAAAGAGCTTGGGTTAAAAGATCCTTTATTAATATCAGCAACAGATGGAGTTGGAACAAAGCTAAAGTTTGCTTTCGTTTCAAATAATCACAAAACTATCGGAATTGACCTTGTTGCCATGTGCGTGAATGATATTATAGCTCAAGGAGCTGAACCTTTATATTTTTTAGACTATTTTGCAACAGGAAAACTTGATACAAAAATTGCAGAAGAAGTAATTATAGGTATAGCAAATGGTTGCAAAGAGGCAAATTGTGCTCTTATTGGAGGTGAAACAGCCGAACTACCTGGGATGTATCATCCGGGGCACTACGATCTGGCAGGATTTTCTGTTGGTGCAGTTGAAAGAAATAAATTATTACCAAAAAAAATAAAGGACGGTGATTGTATTGTTGGCTTAAAGTCATCAGGCATTCACTCAAATGGCTACTCACTAGTTAATAGCATTGTTGAAAAAAAACAAATAGATACAAACGAGGCCTTTGATAAAAATAATAGACTCATTGACATGATTCTGAAACCTACAAGGATTTACGTCAACACTATTAAAATGATAATGGATGATTGTGATGGAATATCTGCCATAGCGCATATCACCGGAGGCGGAATAACAGAAAATCTTCCTAGAGTTATAGATAAAGGCATGTCAGCCACTTTAGACCTTAACAAGTTTCCTAATATTCCTATATTTGAATGGATTTCGAATAATGCAGCAATACAACAAGAAGAGATGCTTAAAACTTTTAATTGTGGTATTGGAATGACGCTTATTGTAAAAAAAGATTTTTTAAAAAGAGTGATGGACTGTATAGAAAAATCTGATGATTACGGTGTGTATTTAGGTAAAATTACACAACAGGAAACAGAATCTCAGTTAGTATATAACGGTATTCTACCGTGGTTGTAGAAAAAATAAAAAAAGCTAACGTAGCCATTCTTATTTCTGGAAGAGGAAGTAACATGGAGGCGCTAATAAGAGCTTCTAAAGACCCAAGATATCCAGCAAAAATAGCTCTTGTTATTTCAAATAAAAATAATGCAGCAGGAATTGAAATAGCAAAAAAATATAAAATTAAAACTGCAATAATATTAAAAGAACAATACAATTCGAGAATTGATTACGATCGAGCTTTATCAAGCAATCTATTAAATGAAAATATTGAGTATATTTGCGCAGCGGGATTTATGAGAATATTATCCGAAGAATTTATTGACCAGTGGTGGAATAAAATTATAAATATCCACCCTTCATTACTTCCATCCTACAAAGGTTTAAACACACATCAAAGAGTTCTTGATGATAGAACTAAAGTAACAGGCTGTAGCGTTCATATAGTAAGAAAAGAATTAGATAACGGTCCAATAATTATACAAGCTGCAGTTCCAGTAGAAGAAAACGACACAGAAGAGATTCTGTCAAAAAGAGTTCTTAAAATGGAACATAAAATATACCCATATTCATTAATGCTATTAACAAGCAAAAAAATTACAATAAATAACGATATTGTAAAATATGACGATAAGTCAAGCTTAGATAATTTTTTACTTTCACTATGAATAAAAAATAAAAAAACTAACCTACTATTTCGCTATCAGTAAAGAAGAATTTTATCTCATTCTTAGCATTCTCTATGCTATCTGACCCGTGAGCAGAGTTTGCTTCAATGCTTTCTGCAAAATCTTTTCTAATAGTATTCGGTGCAGCTTCTGCAGGATTCGTTGCGCCCATAACATCTCTATTTTTTGCTACAGCTTCTTCGCCTTCTAAAACTTGAACAACAACAGGACCAGAGATCATAAAAGATACCAAGTCACCATAAAAAGGTCTGTCTTTATGCACTTCATAAAATGACTCAGCCAATTCTCTTGATAAGTGTATACGTTTTTGTGCGACTATTCTTAACCCAGACTCTTCTAATCTTGCGATAATTTTTCCAGTTATATTTCTTCTAGTAGCATCTGGTTTAATAATTGATAGTGTTTGTTGTGTTGGCATAGTAACGATCCATCCTTAAATTGTATATTTAGACATATAAAGTATGTTAACATTGATTTATAAAATAATAATTTATTACACTTTATTTTACAAAGTTTCAATTATTAAAAAAATAATTAACCAATTGAACTTTAATTCTCAAAATTGTGTTTAATAAAGTCATCTAACAGTCTAACTCCGTAACCTGAACCCCAACTTGTATTTATATCACTTTTTAAACTTTCAATTGATGTGCCGGCTATATCAATATGAGCCCAAGGGACATCCCCCACATACCTCTTAATAAACTGGGCGGCGGTAATGGAACCAGAATCTCGACCACCAATATTTTTCATATCTGCAACTTTGGAATTTATCATTTTATCGTATTCATCAGACAAAGGCATTCTCCATAAAGTCTCAGCAGTATTCATTCCAGATTTTATTAATTTTTCAGACAAATCGTCATCGTTAGAAAATAATCCTGCATTTTGCTGTCCAAGAGCAACAATAATAGCACCCGTTAACGTTGCTAGATCGACCATTAAAGCGGGCTCGTAATGTTTGCGTGCATATGTAATTATATCCGCCAAAACCAATCTTCCTTCAGCGTCTGTATTAAGAACCTCAACTGTTTTTCCAGACATTGATGTAATAATATCCCCAGGCCTCATAGCATTCCCATCGGTCATATTCTCAACCAAACCAACTATACCTATTGCATTAACTTTTGCTTTTCTGCCAGCAATACTTCTCATCAAACCAACCACGGCTGCCGAACCAGCCATATCTCCCTTCATCTCACCCATGTTTCCCGAGGGCTTGATAGATACGCCACCCGAATCGAATGTAACACCCTTCCCTAGAAAAACTATTGGTTTCGAATTACTTCCTCCATTATATTCAATAACACAAACATTTGGCTCAAAACGACTTCCTTGTGACACCGCTAATATTCCACCCATTTTTTCTTTTTCGATTTTTTTTCGATTTAATGTTTTTATCTTCAGATTAAATCTCTTCAAAGATTCAATTCTTTTTGAGAATTCCTCAGGATAAAGCACGTTAGAAGGCTCGTTAACCAAATCCCTAGCAAGATTAACTCCAGCTAGAACATGCTTCAATTCATCATGCATACGAACAGATGTATTAGAGTACGTTGTTTGAAAACATAAAGTTTCTATATTTTTTGTGTTTAAGGCTGTTTTATATTTTAAAAAATTATAATCTCGCATCTGTGCCCCATAGACAATTAAGGCAGGTATTTTGGTTGTAGATGTAAATTTTTTTGCGTATTCAAATATTATATTTATTTTGTAAATATTATTCTTGAGAGAAAAATTAATAATTTTTCCTCCAATTTTTATCCAATCATATTCAGTTTTTGATTCCACATCGCCCAAATGTAAAAAAACTAACCTATCGTAATTAATATTACTTGGCGCTATTAAATCAATAATACTTGTTTTATTAGATTTAAAGTCAATCGATTTAATGGCTTTTTTAAAAATTTTCTCAATAATTTTCTTTTGATCGTCCTCGGGTAAAAGTAGCGACAGTTTGTCATTAAAAAAAATGACCAGAACCCCTTCTTCCAATAAAATTTTATCTTGAAATAATATTTTCATATAATTTTTCCAAACATGTAATAAAATGATATAAATAATTTATTATATATATTGGAATAAATATATACAAATTTAATAATTATTAGTTTAGTGAAAAAATTGAACATATTAAATAAATACATTAGCCTGCAATTATTAAAAATATTCATAATTGTCTTGCTTGCAATAACCACATTAGCCTGGTTATCTCAAATTCTTAGATATGTAGAATTTATAATAGAAAAAAATAGAACTATAAATGAATTTATATCACTAACTATTCTTCTCTACCCATGGTTAATAAGTATTATAGCACCTATTGCATTTTTTATTACCTGCTTGTTTCTTCTAGATAGAATGTTAAATGATAGCGAAGCTATAGTACTTTACTCATCTGGAATATCACCTTTAAGAAAATTAAAACCTTTCTTAGCATTTGGTTTAGCAATAACTCTATTAATTTATTTTATTAACATATTAATCACACCATGGAGCATGAAGGAATTTAGGGATAAGATAACAACACTAAAGACAGATGTAATAAACAATTCAATGGTAGAATCAAAGTTTATTTCTCCAGAAGAAGGTGTGGATATTTATATAAGAAATAAAGAAAACGACAATACATTATCAGGGATTTTTATAAATGATGCTCGTGACAAAAGAAACGATATTACATATATAGCAAAAAGTGCTAATATAATTAAAAGAAACAATGAAATTTCTATGGTAATGAATAATGGAGTTATTCACAAAAGCCAAAAAAATATTCGATCGAAGCCCATAGAAGCCATAAACTTTGATCGTTACGCAATTAATTTATCTGATATATACAAAGAAAATCATGATATTTTATACAAGCCATCAGAAAAGCCGTTAATGGATCTTTTGTTCCCTGACAAAAATCAAAATTTTAATGATTCTTATTTAAATAAATTAAAACTAGAAGCTCATATGAGATTATCTAACCCACTATATACAATAGCTTTTATGTTAATTGCTTTTAATGGTATGGCAATAAATTTAATAATCAGAAATACCAGAATAAAAGCCATTATAAACACCTGTATTATAGCTTTTTCAGTAAAAATTCTAGGTATCTATGCCTTAGATCTAGCCACCAAAAATCCATCAATTTCAATTGCGTTATATTTAATTCCAATTGTAACTATCATGATATTCGGATTAAATATAATTTATCATTCAAGTTCAGTTTACACTGAAACAAAAACTCAAAGAGATCAGGTATGATTGGTAAATTTTCTTTCTATATAGGTCGAGATTTCCTATATTCTATATTTACTGTTTTAGTAATATGTATAATTTTAACATATTTAATCGATCTCTCTGAACTTCTAAAAAGAACATCGAATAATAATATAAGCTTTTCAGTAATCGCAAACCTTGCCTTGTACAAACTACCTAACACATGCGAACAATTATTTCCAATATCCATATTGTTCGGAAGCATGATAACTTTTTTTAGGCTATCTAAAAACAACGAACTTGTAGCAGCAAAAGCATCAGGAATATCAATATGGCAAATAGTTTTTCCTGGATTAACAGTTGCTTTTGTTATGGGTCTGTTAATAATAACTATATATAATCCAATTGCATCCAAATGGAATGAAACCTATCAAATATTGGATGCAGAAACATTTAAAGACGGTATAAATATATCTTCACTGAAATATAAAACTGATCTTTGGGTGAATCAAAAAAATACAGAAGGCTACGCAATTATACATGCAAAAAAAAGCATTAAGAAAAATATTGAATTAATTGGCGTAAATGCCTTTCAGTTTAATAAGAATAATGTGATGGTGTTAAGAATTGACTCGGATACTGCGACATTCAAGGATGGATATTGGAATATGAAAAACTCATGGTTAATAGATAATAAATTAAAACAATATCGACTTGATAATTATCTTTTAGAAACACATCTTAGCGAACAAGAGGTTAAAGAAAATATATCATTTGCATCAACCGTCTCATTTTGGAATCTTAGAAGAACAATAAAACAATTGGAAATTTCAGGAATTCCTGCGATAAAATATATTGTTCATCTAAATTTCTTGATTGCATTACCAGCGTTATTTTGCTCAATGGTTTTAATTGCAGCTACGTTTTCAATGCAGTCACTTAGAATGAAAAATATAATTATAACGATAATGTCAGGGATAATAATTGGTTTCTTACTTTTTATTATTAACTTTGTTTCAAAAATACTAGGTAACGCAGAAATGTTGCCACCAATAATAGCTTCCTGGTGGCAAATTATTATTACTATACTTATAAGTTTAAGTGTATTATTAAAAAAAGAAGACGGTTAGTAATCTGGATTAAATAGAGTGATTTTTTTAAAAAAATACAATTTATATATATTTTTAATATTAATACAGATTTTTTTACTTTCTGTAAGCGATATGTCTTACGCAATCGAAATTAATGAAAACTCTACTAAAACAGAAAAATCAATAGAAGAGCCTTCGGTTCTATTAGAAGCTGATACCCTAACCTATAACGATACAAACAATACAATTATTGCAAATGGGTCTGCTCTGCTTTACTATAAATCTTACACCATCCAAGCAGATAAAATAATTTATAATGAAATATTAGACAGTGTAGTAGCGTCTGGAAATATCATATTAACTAACAAGAATAAATCTGAATTATACGCAGAAGATCTTGAATTAGAAGACGGATTAAAAAATGGATTTATCTATTCTGCAAAATTATTACTTGAAAATAATGCAAAAATTATATCCAGTAAAGGTCAAAGGATTGACGGTAGTGTTACTAAATTTGATGATGCATCGTTTACTTTATGCGATGAATGCACAGACGGAACAAATAAACCGCTAACATGGGAATTAAAAGCCGACAGGATAATTCATAATGAAATTGATAAGATTATAGAGTATAATAATGTTGAATTTATTCTCGTTGGAAAGTCATTAATTAAAATTCCCTACCTTTCACATCCAGATATGACAGTACAGAGGAAAACAGGATTTTTGCTTCCAACATATTCAATCTCAAATTTTTATGGAAACGCCATTAAATTACCATATTTCTATAGTATTAACAAAAATAGCGATATTACCTTTACGCCCATTATTACAACAAAACAAGGCCCGCTATTTAATTTTGAATACAGAAATAAAATTTCCGAAAATAGCTATGTCAACGTAAGTCCAAGCTTTATATACCAAGCAGATCCCAGTGATATTGCCCCAGGCAATATCAGGTTTAGAAATAGCCTTAAAACTACTGCCCAACTTGATATAAATAATAAATGGAATTGGGGCTGGGATGCAACATATACAAGCGACGATACGTTTATGAGAAAATATGACATTGAGGGTTCTACTAATTATAAATCTGAGATTTTTTTAACTGGACTTTCCAATAAAAACTATTTATCAGCAAAAATGGTTGAATACACCAATCTGTTAAACGAAAGTGAACTTGATCAACCTTCGATAACACCCCTAATAGATCATGATTATACCTTTGCTTTCAAGCCATTAAATGGCAATCTAAATCTAAACTCACAATTTACAAGTCTTTCCCGAAATGCAGGTGACGAACAAACTAGGTTATCTAGCAATCTTAGCTGGGAAAATAGGTACATAACAAATCAAGGTATATTCTTTGAACCATATATTGGGATTAAAGCAGACCATTTTAGAACTTATGACGAATCCGATAATTCCCATTATTCTTTCTCAAGAATGCATCCAAAACTCTCAATCAAAACAAGTTGGCCACTGCGTTCAGCAAGTGCATACGGTAACCATTTAATAGAACCTCTAGCAAGATTAACATTTAGTGGAGATGAAAAGAGTAACAACAAAATACTAAATGAAGACTCTAACGTAATGAACTTTAACACTTTAAACCTATTCGAAATAGATAGGTCATATGGTTTTGATAAAATTGAAGGAGGTCATAAATTTGCTGTTGGCATTAATTATGACTTCGAAGACATGTTTGGTGGCCATACTAGTGCAAAATTAGGAAAATCTTTCCATATAGGAGGACTTAACTCTTTTGATGGGAGTGATTGGGCTGGAATGGACGACTATCATTCCGATATAGTGGCATCGCTATCTTATAATCTTCTTGATGCTGTTAATCTAGATTACAAAACAAAAATGGATAGTCGTACTAATCAGATTACAACAAACGAATTTAATATAACATTTAATAACAATGACAGTCTATTTGCTGATATGAACTATATGGAGTATTCGCCTACCTCAAATGTTCTTAGTAACACGAAAAAAGAAGAATTATCAGGTGGCATAAGCCTAGCTTTAACAAAGGATTGGTCCTTTAATTCCAGAGGCACCTATAACATAGAAGACAACTCTGTGCTCAACAGTTTATTTGGAATAAGCTATGAAGACGAATGTTTAGAAATGAGCTTATCCTACAAAGAAGATTTTTACGTAGATCGCGACATAAAGAAAGATAAATCAATAATGTTTAACTTTAATTTAAAATCATTTTCTTCAAGCGATTAAGCAAAAAAATATTAAATAAACTATAAAATATTTTTAAATATTATGAAAAAAAACAATATTAAAATTATAATTCTATTAGTTAGTTTAACGGTATCTGGTTTTTTACCCCTTTCAACAAACTCTAAAGCTGAAGATAAAATCGTTACCAAAATCATTGCATTAGTTAATGATACGCCAATTACTTTCAGAGACTTCTCTGAAAGAGCTAAGTATAATCAATTTAATTCACCGAAATCATCAGTAGAAGAGATACAAGGTATAACGATGAGAGACCTTGTAAACGAAACGCTTATGATAGAAATAGGCAAAAAAAATGGAATTAAAATTGAATATGATGACGTTAAAAGAATATTATCAGGCAGAATTAGCAACACTTACAAAAACTACGAAGAGTATAAAGTGGTACTTGCTAACAATAGGATTGATATAAAAACAGTAGAGAAGCAGCTTGAAGCAAATTTAAGTTGGAATAGATATATAAACAGTAGATATCGAAGATTAATAAACGTTACGCTAGATAATATCGAAGAATTCAATGAATCAGTAACCAATAATTCTACATACTCTATAATAAAGATAGTTCTAAATAAAACACAAACAAAGACAATTAACATACTTCTTGAGGAAGCAACTCTTATAAACTTTAAGTTCAAAGACTGTGAAGAGAACTTTGCTGAGTTAGGGGAGAAAGAATACATTAATATTATTGAAATCAATAATATTAAATTATCAGAACTACAGGAACCAACAAGATCTATGATAAAGTTTGGCAGAGAAAATACAATGCTCCCTCCAAATATAACTCAGGAAAATATTGAGTTGATTGCCATATGCATTATCAACAATAACGGGCAAAACAATGATGCAAAAGATGCTTTAACAGCGCAGAAATTAGAAAACTATGCGAACAAGCTTAAGAGAGATCTATACAACGACGCTATTGTGGAGTACAAAATTAATGGTTAAAAAAAATAAACCAGTAGCGGTAACAATGGGAGATCCGTCAGGAATTGGCCCTGACATCACCATACAAACATGGTTGAGACGCAAAGAATTAAAGGTTCCTAATTTTGTATATGTAGGAAGCGAAGACCTTTTGATAAAAAGAGCGAAAAAATTAGGCCTTAAAATTAACACTACAACAATTAACTCAATCAATGATGTTAACGATGCTTTTAAAGAAACAATACCTATATTAAACATTAAAACAAAAGACGTAGATCCTGGTGTACCACTGAATGATAGCTATCGACCTATTATAGAATCTATTAATATCTCAACAGAACTTGCTTTAAGTTCTGAGGTGTCATCTATTTGCACCAACCCAGTAAATAAAAATTTTTTAAGCAAGAATGGCTTTGAATTCTCAGGACAAACCGAATATCTTTCCTACTTATGTAACGATCTATTCCAACCTGTGATGATGTTAGCTTCAGAAAAACTTAAAGTTATACCCCTTACACGACATATCCCTTTAAAAAAAGTATCTAAAATGATAACCAAAAAATTAATAATAGATACAATTTCTATTGCTAGGAATGATTTAGTTAAATATTTTAATATCAAAAACCCAAGAATCTATGTCAGCGGACTTAACCCTCATTCTGGTGACGGAGGTCTTATTGGGACGGAGGAAATTGAAATTATAATTCCAGCTATTAAAGAATTAAAAGAATCCGGTGTATTGATAAAAGGACCGCTGTCTGCGGACTCGATGTTTCATAAAGATATTATTAAAGACTATGATCTTGCGATATGCATGTATCATGACCAAGCCTTAATACCAATCAAATCTATATCTTTTTATGATGCAGTGAATGTGACCTTGGGTCTTCCTTTATTTAGAACCTCTCCAGACCACGGCACTGCATATGAATTAGCCGGGACTGGTCGTACAGAATGCAGGAGTTTTTACGAATCCTTGCTTCTAGCTCATAATTCAACAGAAAATTGCAGGTCCATAAATTGAAAGAAAAAGAAAATTTATCTATCGCTCAGGTGGTAAAAAAATATAATCTTAATGCTAGAAAATCTCTTGGTCAAAACTTCATTTTTGATAAAAGCCTGCTTAATAGGATAGCTAGTTTTGCAGACCCCAAAAATGGGGAAATCATTCTAGAGATCGGACCTGGGCCTGGAGGATTAACAAGGGCGTTAATTGAAAACGGTGCCAATAAAATACATCTTATAGAGCAAGACTTAAGGTTTAAGGGTGCTATAGACGATATAGAGAAAGATTATCCAAATATAATTAAAGTTAACTATGAAGATGCTTTGAAATTTAATTATTCAAATAAGTTTTTAAAAAACGTTTCAATAGTATCAAACTTACCATTCAACATAGCCACTCCACTATTAATTACTTGGTTAAGTGTTGATCCATGGCCAGGGTGGTGGAACAAAATGATACTAATGTTTCAAAAAGAAGTAGCAGAGAGAATTACAGCAGAACCTTTTAATAAAAACTATGGCCGATTATCTGTAATTTCACAATGTAGAGCTAAATGTAAAATTTTATTTAAAGTTAACTCTGCAGCATTCCATCCGGCACCGAAAGTAGATTCTTCTGTGGTTTTGTTTGAACCTCTCGAAGATTTGAAAATAAGAATTAGTACCATTGAAAATATTACAAAACATGCATTTGGCCAAAGGCGTAAAATGTTAAAATCTAGCTTAAAAAATATTATTCCCGATCCAACATATTTTTTAAAAGAAATTAATATAGATGCTGAAAAAAGAGCTGAAGAACTCTCAGTGAAAGAATATATAGTTATTTCAGAAGCTTATGAGCGTTATTTCGATTAAGAGAAAATAGAGACTATAATCTTTTTTTTAGATCATTACTTAATTGCTTAACATAGAGTTGGTTGTCATTAGATCGCCCTATTCTACATCTTTCTGCAACCAATATAGAATTTAACTCCTTATACGCATCATCTAAATTATCATTGATTATAATGTAATCGTATTCTTTCCAATGTTTAATCTCATCGTATGCACCATCTATCCTTTTTTTTATAACATCAAAAGAATCTTGACCTCTTTTTACCAACCTGCTCATGAGCTCTGTAGCAGAAGGCGGTAAAATAAAAACACTAACAACATCACTGGCCATGCTTTTTCTTAGCTGACTTGCTCCCTGCCAATCAATGTCAAAAAGAACATCCTTGCCGTTCTCTATAGACTCAATTACTTGATTTTTTCTAGTCGCATAAAAATTACCAAAAACATTCGCATGTTCTAGTAACTTATCGTTCTCTAGCATTTCATGAAAAGACTTTTTATTTATAAAATGATAATGCAAACCATCTTTTTCTTCCGGCCTTCTATCTCTTGTTGTTACAGAGATTGACAGCTCAATATTATCATCTTCTTCTTGCAATTTTCTTGTTAAACTTGTTTTCCCTGCGCCTGATGGCGAAGATACAACCAACATCAACCCACGTCTTGTGTTTAAATTTAATGCCATAAATAAATTACTTTTTAGATTTCTGAATCAGTTAAATTTATTAAAAAATTACATTGATTTAAATTAAACCTTAGAAAAAATTAAAGTCGCATTAGTCCCACCAAATCCAAAGGAGTTACTAAGAGCATTATTAATATTTTTATTTTTTGCAAATTTAGGAACCAAATCAATTGGAGTATCAGTGCAGATGTTTTCTAAATTTAATGTAGGTGGCATAATACCGTCCCTTATAGAGAGTATTGTAAATATTGCTTCTACCGCTCCAGCAGCCCCCAGCAAATGTCCAACAGAAGATTTGGTTGATGACATTGACAAATTTTTTGAACTATCGCCAAAAAGCCTCTCAACAGCTTTAATTTCTATTTCATCTCCCATTGGCGTTGATGTACCATGGGCATTAATATAATCAATATCGGAATAATTTAAATTAGCCCTATTAACCGCAGCCTGCATCGACCTATAGCCACCGTCACCATCTTCTGCTGGCGCTGTTATATGGTAACCGTCACCTGACATCCCGTAACCTGTTAATTCTGCGTATATCTTTGCCCCCCTTGCTTTTGCATGTTCGTACTCTTCAAGAACAACAGCTCCCGAACCTTCTCCCATAACAAATCCATCTCTTTCTTTGTCAAAGGGCCGAGATGCGGCACTTGGGAAGTCGTTAAATTTAGTCGCCAATGCTCTGCAAGCAGAAAACCCTGCAATTGACAACCTACAAATTGGCGATTCAGCGCCCCCTGCTACCATAATATCAGCATCACCTAATCCAATTAACCTAGATGCATCTCCGATCGCATGGGTTCCACTTGAACAAGCAGTAACAACCGCATGATTTGGGCCTTTTAATTTATGTCTTATTGATATTTGTCCAGAAGCAAGATTTATAAGCCTTCCTGGTATAAAAAAAGGACTAACCCTTCTTGGTCCCTTTCTATCCATAAGTATTGACGCTTCTTCTATACCTTGAAGCCCTCCAATACCAGAGCCAAATAAAACACCAGTACGAATCTGATCTTCGTAAGACAAAGGGTTCCATGACGCGTCAGCTAAAGCTTGGTCTGCTGCTGCAATTGCGTAGATGATAAAATCATCAACTTTTCTTTGCTCTTTCAGTTCCATGTAATCATCCGGATTGTAACAACCCAAATTAAAATCACCTATTGGAATTTGACCAGCTATTTTTACAGTTAAATCTGAGGTGTCAAAATTTTCAATAACATTTAGACCTGATTCTCCGTCTAGAAGCTTTGACCAAACGTGCTCAACTCCTACACCCAAGGGAGTAACCAAACCTAATCCAGTGATTACTACTCTTCTCATCTTCTAAATATAACCTCTTACGTAGATTTGCCTTGCAACAATTTAACTTTGTTGTTTTTCTAAGAAAGATATAGCATCACCAACAGTCAGAATTGTTTCTGCGGCATCGTCAGGGATTTCGCAATTAAATTCTTCTTCGAATGCCATAACAAGTTCAACTGTATCAAGGCTATCAGCGCCAAGGTCATCAATAAAACTAGCTTTCTCATTAACTTTTTCTGCGTCAACACCAAGATGGTCTATAACTATTTTTTTAATACGTTCTGCTACATCACTCATTTTAATTCCTCGATATTATAAATCTTGATAAATTATTATTAATAAAACTTACTGCATTGATAAATAGTATTTCTTTATAAATATTTAACTAACATAAAAAAAACATTAATTCCAAGTTGAATTTAACTAATACATAAAAAATATCAATTAAACCATAGATAGACCACCGTTAACGTGGATAGTTTGTCCCGTAACATAGGAAGCTTCATCGCTTGCTAAAAACAAACATGCCGAAGCGATATCGTCTGTTTTTCCAAGTTTTGACATTGGTATTCTCTTTAATATATCTTCTTTTTGTTTTTCATTTAGAGAATCGATCATATCAGAATCAATCATACCAGGAGCAACACAATTTACAGTAACCCCTCTCGTAGCTAATTCTAATGCCAATGATTTTGTTAAACCAACAACTCCTGCTTTTGAAGCTACGTAATTAACCTGCCCTGCATTTCCTGTAAAACCAACAACAGATGCTATTGATATAATTCTTCCATATCTCTGTTTTACCATTATTCTTGAAACAGCCCTTGATATTCTAAAAACAGTATTCAAATTTAGATTTATAACATCTTCCCATTCATCGTCCTTCATGCGCAGAATAAGATTATCCTTTTTTATCCCAGCATTATTTATTAACACATCTATAGAACCCATGTACTTATGAGCTTCAGAAACTAATCTTTCGCATTCCGTTGAATCCGTTAGATTACAGGGAAGAACCACACAATCTGAGTTAAAATCTTTTGATATTTCATTTAATTTATCTGTCCTTGTTCCCGTTAAAGCAACGACAGCACCGGCTTCTGATAGTTTTTTTGCAATAGAAGTTCCGATACTTCCTGTTGCGCCAGTTAAAAGTATTTTTTTATCCTTTAAATCAAACATATTAATCCTTTCGTATTAAAGTAAATATCAATTAATTAATATTATCTATATCATGAGGTTCGTTTATAGATTGCGAATTAATATTACTAGAAATTCTTTTTATTAAACCAGTCAATACTTTTCCGGAACCAATTTCAAATGCATCGGTAATTCCATTCTCATCAGCGTATGTTATTGATTCTGACCATCTTACCATTGAAGTAACCTGATCTACCAATAAAGATCTAATTACTTCTGTGTCAACTTCCGGTTTAGCTGTAACATTTGTAATAACAGGAACCTTTGGCGTATGCATTTTAATCTCTGAAAGTGCTTCTTTCATTTTATCTGCAGCATTGTTCATTAAACTACAATGAAATGGAGCACTCACAGGAAGAATAACTGCTTTCCTTGCACCAAATTCTTTGGCATGATCAATAGCTAATTCAATTGCAATTCTATGTCCACTTATAACTATCTGCCCAGGCGCGTTATCGTTAGCAATAGAACATACAAGGCCACCAGACAAATCATTTACTTTGCTAATAAGGTTTTCTGTTTGATTATACGTTGCGCCCAATAGAGCCGCCATTGCACCACCACCTATTGCAACAGAACTCTGCATAGATTCCCCTCTTAACCTTAACAGCTGAGATGTATCCTTAAGGCTAAAAACTTCAGTTGCAGCAAGAGCTGAATATTCCCCCAAAGAATGACCTGCAACATATTTAATTTTACTGAGATCCAAACCTCTTTCAGATTCTATTGCTTTTAAAATTGCAATACTAACAGCCATCAAGGCTGGTTGTGCGTTTTTAGTCATCGTCAACTCGTCTTGAGCACCTTCCCATATTAATTTGGATAATTTTTCTGACAATGCATCATCAACTTCGTCAAATACATCTTTTGATGCTTTAAAAGATTCTGCAAACAACTTCCCCATTCCAATGACTTGACTGCCTTGGCCAGGAAAAACATATAAAATAGACATAGACATCCTTTTTTATTATTCGTAATAATGCTATAATATAAAATAACTATCTATTTATACAAATAGTATGAATTTTTTATAAATTTATTTTAACGATTTGCTTGATTAAAATATAAAAATCTTTATAAAAAAAAATATTGATCAAATAAAGAAAATTTTTATTGTATTTTCTATGAAATATTTGTTATTAAGTAAAGTTATATAATTATATATAATATATTTTAATTCACATAATTTAAACGAAAGGCATGAAATGCCACTATATGAACATATTTATTTAGCAAGACAAGATATAACAACCCAACAAGTTGATGCACTTACGCAAAATTTAAAGACTATTATAAGTGATGGTGGCGGTACAATTGGTAAAGTAGAGTATTGGGGTGTTAAGCAACTCCAACATCGAATAAAGAAAAATCGTAAAGCTCATTTTACATTAATAAACATTAACGCTAACGCTGAAACTTTAGCTGAGATGGAAAGGCAAATTGGAATCAACGAAGATATAATTCGACATTTGACGATTAAAGTTGACAAACATGAAGATTCTCCTTCAATGATGATGGCTGGTAAAACTTCGTACAACGAAAGAAAACCTCCATTGTTAGTAGAAGTTGAAAAAGAGACAAAAGATCTAAAGGTCGAAAAATTAGATGCCGTGTCTGAAAAAATAGTAATTGAAGAAGAAAAGAAATAAGAGAGAACAAAATGTTAGCGCCTCAAACTCAAAGAAAACCGTTTTTTAGAAGTAACAAAGGATGTCCTTTTTCTGAACAAGGAGCTCCTTTAATTGATTATAAAGATGTAAAGCTACTTCAACGTTATATCTCAGAAAGAGGTAAAATTATACCTAGCAGAATAACATCTGTTTCTGCAAAGAAACAAAGAGAGTTGGCTATTGCAATCAAGAGAGCTAGATTTTTAGGTTTAATACCCTTTTTACTAAAATAAAATAATTTCGGTTGGGGTTTTTTTACCTCTAACCGCGGAATATCGCGGGACAGCATTAAAATGGTTAAAGATTACGCTTATATATTACTATCATCGATAACAACTAGCGTTATGCTGTTTTCGTTTTTATTAGGAAATGGACTAGCTTTTTTACTTTTCTATCTAACCCCTCTTCCAATTATACTAATTGGAATTCATTACAATTGGAGATATTCTCTTATCTCTAGTTTGATAACATTTTTTTTAATATTCCTATTTAATAAAAATCTGGCCTTATTCTTTTGTATAAGCATTGCTATCCCATCTATTTATTTAAGTTATTTAACAATGCTTTCTAAAAAATTTAACGAAACTATTGAATGGTATCCAGTTTCATTAATTTTCTCTAAAATAATAATTATTTCATCTATTCTTTGTATATTCGGAGTATTTTATTTTGGCACTGATATAAATACCTTTCAAGCAAACATTGAAATAACCCTTGATAATATGCTTGAATTACGACCAGATATGCAAAATAACCTTAACAATAACTCAATTACGTATCTAATAAAAATAGTTGCTCCAATAATGAACCTTATAATAATGATCACGCTTATTGTTAATCTTTGGATAGCCTCAAAAATATTAGATTACTCAAAACAATTAAAAAGACCGTGGCCAACATTAAGGTTACTAAACCTACCCCCATATTATATATACGCGTATATAATATTATTGATTGGCGCGATACTTTCTTCTGGAATATTTCAAATAATTTTTATATCATTAACTGCCGCACTCACATTTGCTTACACAATTATAGGACTATCGGTAATCCATACTATAACTATCGGAATATCAATCAGGCCATTAATACTTGCAGCTATGTATACTTTAATAATGTTTTTCTTAATCGTTATTATACCCATAGCTATAATCGGTATTTTAGACTTCAATTTTAAGATTAGAAATAAATACTTTAAATCAATAGGTTAATAATATAGAAGGAGAGAATTATGAAAGTTGTTTTACTACAAAGAGTTGAAAAACTTGGTTTAATGGGAGAAATAGTAGATGTTAAAACAGGATACGCAAGAAATTACTTAATCCCAACAAAAAAAGCGTTAAGAGCGTCAAAAGAAAATATTGCATTCTTTGAAAGTCAGTCAAAGGTCTTAGAAGCTCAAAATATAGAAACAAAAAAAGAAGCTACTACCATAGGGAGTAGAATAGAGAATAGCTTTTATGTAATAGTCAGGCAAGCTGGAGATAGTGGTCAATTATACGGATCAGTTACCTCTAGGGATATTAGTGTTATTCTTAGTGATATAGGGATTGCAACAAAACGGAATCAAATACAATTACTTAATCCTATAAAAATCCTTGGGATACATGATGTCAAAATTATACTTCATCCAGAGGTTAGTGTCATCATTAAAATAAATGTAGCAAGAACCGAAGAAGAAGCTATAAGACAAGAAAAAGGTGAAGATATCTCGCGACAATCCCAAGAGCAAGAAACAAATGAAATTGATGAGAATATTTTTGACGAAGGAGTTGATATTCCTCTAACATCAGATGATTTAAATCAAGATAACCAAATAGAAAATAGCATGAAAGAAGAAACTTTATCTGAAGACAGGGAACCTAATTCCTTAGATAAAGACGGAGCTTAATTCTGTTAAAAATTCCACTTTTTCAAATACGTCAAGGTCTTTTTATATTAAAATATAAGCAATGTGGATTAAATTGCATAAGATTAAATTAATCTAAACAATTTATAGCATTGCTTATAATAATTGCTATTATTTAAAGTAACAAAAATATAGTAATATTTATTTAATCATGGCAACAACAATATCAAACCTAAGCAATAGACTGCTGCAAGATGAAGAAACAGGCTCTATAAGAGAAGTTCCTCATAACATTGATGCTGAACAAGCTTTATTAGGCGCGCTTTTGGTAAACAATGAATCTTACGATCGGGTTTCTAGTTTTCTAAAACCCGAACACTTCCATGAAAAAATACATTCTGTTATATATGAATCTATTATAAAACTGGTATCAATTGGCAAGCTAGCCTCACCAATAACAATGAAAACAATTTTTGATCAAGATGAATCCTTGAGGGAAATCGGTGGGTCTAAATATATTGCAAGACTTGCCTCTTCAGCCACATCAGTAATCAATGCACACGAATATGCAAGGATAATATACAATCTATCTGTTTGGAGAAATTTAATCTATTTAGGTACCGATATGGTCAATAACTCCTACAATCCAGAAGCTGGTTCAGAACCAGATAGTCAAATAGAGAGTGCCGAAGAGGCCTTGTATAATTTAGCGGAGAAAGGTCGTTACGGAAAAGATTTTGTTAATTTTTCTACCGCCCTAACAGAAGCAATTGATATGGCTGCAAATGCATACCATAGAGACGGAAATACTTCTGGTCTTAGCAGTGGATTTAAAGATTTAGATGAAGTTCTTGGAGGGCTACAGCCTTCAGATCTTTTGATAATTGCAGGGAGGCCTTCCATGGGCAAAACTGCATTTGCAACGAATATTGCTTATCATATTGCAAGTAATTATAGAGCCGATAACCCAGATGGAAGCCCTATTAATGTGATAGACGGTTCTGTAGTTGGTTTCTTTTCATTAGAAATGTCTTCAGCACAATTGGCTACTAGAATAATATCAGAGCAAACGGGAGTTTCTTCTGAAAAAATTAGACGGGGTAAAATTAATAAAGATGACTTCAATTCCCTGGTTTCAGTAGCAAAAAAATTACAAGATATTCCTTTATTCATAGACGAATCCGGTGGAATTAATCTGTCTCAATTATCAGCAAGAGCAAGGCGATTAAAAAGACAACATGGCTTAGGGTTAATAGTTATTGATTATCTTCAACTTTTAACAAGCAATTTAAAAAAATATTCAGAAAATAGAGTTCAGGAAATATCAGAAATTACACAGGGATTAAAATCTCTAGCAAAGGAATTGAATATACCTATAATAGCGCTTTCTCAATTGTCACGTCAGGTAGAAAACAGAGATGATAAGAAGCCTCAATTAGCAGACTTGAGAGAATCAGGTTCTATTGAACAAGATGCAGATATTGTCATGTTTATTTTTAGAGAAGAGTATTACCTGCAAAGGAAAGAACCTAGAGAAGGAACGGAAGAACATATTGCGTGGCAAGAAAACATGGAACAAGTGCACCAAAAAGCGGAAGTTATTATTGGAAAGAATAGGCACGGACCAACAAATACAATACAGATGCATTTTGATGGATCTGTTACAAAGTTTAGTGATTTTGTATCCGATGCAAAATTACCCGAACGTTACGAATAGATAGTTTTCACTTGAAGATCTAGCCAGAAGAATTATTATAAATTTATGAGTTATGATTCTACAAAAATATTTACCAACGATTATTATTGTACCGATAAACACGGTGGAATATTGTCAATTGACCTTAAAAACTTGCATAAGAATTATAAAAATATTTCCTCCGTTGCAAGCAAAAGCATTACATCTGCAACCGTAAAAAGCAATGGGTATGGTCTAGGCCTAGATAAAGTAGCAAAAACTTTTTATTCTGCCGGATGCAGGGTTTTTTTTGTTTCCCATTTAAGTGAAGCTATTATCTTGAACGATGCAATAGAATCCAAAAATATTACAATCTATGTTCTTAATGGATTACCTAAAAATTCAATTGATGAATATATAAAAGAAGGATTTAGGCCCGTTATTGGTAGTTTAGATGAATTGCATGATTGGGTTAATTATAGCGATAAAAAAAAATTACCACCAATAGCGTTAAATATAGAAACTGGCTTTACACGCCTAGGCCTCTACCCAAATGATCTAATAAAAGTTGCATCAGTAATTAAGAGTAAAAAAAATATAAATATATCACTTATTATGAGTCATCTTGCTTGCGCTGAAGATAAAAATTCTAATATGAATGTTGAACAATTAATCTTATTTAAAAAAGCAGCAGAAATATTTCCAAATGTACCAAGAAGTATATGTAATTCAGCTGGTTTATTTTGTGGAGAAAACTATCATCTAGAATTAGTGAGACCCGGGATAAGCCTTTATGGTGGATACGAAGGCATATATAAGCGCGTTGAGTTACATCCCGTTGTCTCTTTACATGCTCCAATTATACAAGTAAAAGAAGTTTCTAATGGTGTTAGAATTGGATATGGTTCAACCTATAAATTTAACAAAAAAACACTAGTAGGACTTGTATCGATTGGATATGCTGACGGACTGATAAGGTCCCTAAGCACCAGTGATGACAATAAATATGGAGCAGATCTATTTGTAAATGGTATAAAAACACCTATTGTAGGGAGAATATCAATGGACATAACTGCAATTGACCTTACAAATGTTCCTAGTGAAAATTGTAAGCGAGGTGAATTAGTTGAAATACTTGGTCCAAATCAAAATATTGACCAATTATCAAAAAATGCGGGTACAATAAGCTATGAAATGTTAAGTAGACTTGGTTCTCGTTTCAAACGAGTTTATAATGATTAAGTGTAATATATAAATTATGGGAAATTAATTTGTTTTTAGTATCATTTATTGGAAAGATTACATTAAACATGCTATCAGAAACTGGTCGCAGCGCTATTTTTCTATTCAATACGCTATCAAATGGTTTTACTCGACCTTTTTATTTCAAGGCAGTATTCATTCAAATAATTCGAATTGGTTACAATTCTCTTCCTGTTATTGGATTAACTGCATTTTTTACGGGCGGAGCCTTAGCCTTGCAAATATATGTAGGTAGCTCAAGATTCAATGCTGAAAGTATGGTTGCTTCAATAGTAGCTCTGGGGATAACAAGAGAGTTAGGTCCAGTTATAGCTGGCTTAATGCTTGCTGGAAGGGTCTCGGCATCTATTGCAGCGGAAATAGCAACAATGCGCGTTACAGAACAAATTGATGCTCTTATAACCCTTTCTACCAATCCATTTAAATATTTAATATTTCCTCGATTAATAGCGGCAATAATAACATTGCCAATTTTAGTATTTATAGCTGATATAATTGGCATAATGGGCGGATATGTTGTTGGAACAATGAGCCTTGGGTTTGTCTCGGAAAGCTATATACAAAATACAGTTAATATAATTGAAAATAAAGACTTTATTTCAGGTATTGTAAAAGCTGCAATTTTTGGCTTTATTGTAGCATTTATGGGTTGTTACAACGGCTATCATTCTACCGGAGGGGCCCAAGGAGTTGGCCAAGCTACAACAAGGGCTGTAGTTTCTGCTTCGATATTTATACTTGCAGCAAACTATTTATTAACATCATTAGTATTTACACAGTAATTTTAATATGACAAAAAATAATATAATTGAACTTATTGACATACATAAATCCTTTGGTTCTAAAATAATACTCAATAACCTTAATCTTAAAATCAAAAAAGGATCTTCGACTGTAGTTGTTGGAGGCTCCGGTACTGGAAAATCTGTAATGTTAAAATGCATTTTGGGTTTAACAAACCCTGATTCAGGTACATTACTTTATAAAGATCAAGAATTAAATGAGAAGAGCAGAATCAACAGTAAATTTTATACGAAAATAGGAATGTTATTCCAAGGGTCTGCACTATTTGATAGTTTAACTGTATGGGAAAATGTTTGTTTTGGTCTTGTCCAAGGGCACGGTATGCAAATCCCCGAAGCAAAAGAAATTTCAATGAAAAATCTTAAAAAGGTAGGGCTTGATATGAATATTGCAAACTTATCACCCTCTGAATTGTCAGGTGGCATGCAAAAGAGAGTTGCCCTTGCTCGTGCAATTGCAGCAAACCCGGAGATAATATTTTTTGATGAACCGACGACTGGCTTAGATCCGATTATGGCAGATGTTATAAATAACCTTATAATAGAATTAGTTAGCGATCTTGGAGCAACTGCTATTACTATAACACATGATATGGCTAGCGCTAGAAAGATATCAGATACAATAGCCATGTTATATAATGGTTCAATTATATGGCAAGGGGGAACAAATAGTATCGATACATCTGGTAACGATTATGTAGATCAATTTATTAATGGTAGAGCGGATGGTCCAATTAAATTAAATATTTACGAATAATATCAGGAATAAAACATGTCAACCGCAAAACCTATTTATATTTGCGATCAATGCAATGAGATTAATATTAAATGGTCTGGCAAATGTGAGAATTGTGGTTCTTGGAATTCTCTGTCACTTCAAGAAAATAATATAGCGCATTTATCTAAAAAAAAATCTTTTAAGAACTCCGACCCAATAACCCTTCATAAACTAAATGACACTGGAAAGAAAACCACAAGATTAAAAGCTAATAATAATGAATTTGATAGAGTTATAGGCGGCGGTTTTGTTAGCGGATCAGCCCTACTTGTTGGAGGTGACCCTGGAATTGGAAAATCTACTTTATTGCTACAAATATCTGCTCAATGTGCTTCCAATGATTTAAAGGTACTCTACGTGTCTGGAGAGGAAGGTATAGAACAAATAAGATTAAGAGGCAGAAGATTGAATATACAAAACAGCTCTATGGATTTAATAACCTCCACTTCAATTTTTGATATTATTAAAATATTATCATCACAACCAAAGCCAGACTTAGTTATTATAGATTCGATACAAACCATGCGTGATGAAAATATTGATTCATCACCCGGAACAGTTAGCCAAGTTAGATCATCAACTCAAACCTTAATAAATTTTGCAAAAGCAAATATGATAACATTAATTTTAGTTGGTCACGTTACCAAGGAAGGCACGATAGCAGGCCCAAGGGTAATAGAGCATATGGTAGATTGTGTTTTGTATTTTGAAGGAGAAAAAAATCATCCGTATAGGATCTTAAGATCTGTTAAAAATCGGTTCGGACCAACCGATGAAATTGGAGTTTTTGAAATGACGTCATTAGGTCTAGAAACTGTTGAAAACCCTAGTTCTTTATTTATAAATAAAGAAGATATAGATTTATCGGGAACTTCTTTTTTTGCTGGCATTGAAGGTACCAGGCCGCTATTAACACAGATACAATCATTAGTTGTTAAATCATCCTTAGGAACACCAAGAAGAGCGGTTGTTGGAGTTGATTCTGGAAGGTTATCTTTAATCATAGCCGTACTTGAGGCAAGGTGTAATATATCTTTCTCTAGCCATGACATATATATAAATGTAGCAGGAGGCTTAAAGGTAACAGAGCCTGCTGCAGACTTAGCAATCGCTGCTGCTTTATTGTCATCATTTTACGATATCGCTCTTGATAGTAATAAAGTATACTATGGAGAAATAAGCTTATCCGGCTCTTTAAGGCCAGCAAATCGATCAAATACAAGACTTAAAGAAGCAATAAAACTTGGGTTTAAAAAAGCAGATATATCAAATAATGACGATACTACTAAAGAATTTATTGATAAAATGGAAATCTATATTTTAAAAAACATCATAGAACTTAACAAAAGAATAAAAGAAGAAAAGTAATTGCATTTATCTATAAATAAGAAATAAACAAAAGGCAAACAAGTGGGTACTGAATTAACTTTTATAGATATTATTATCTTAATAATAATATTTATCTCAAGCATTTTAGCGATGCTAAGAGGATTTACCCGAGAAATTCTTGCTATATTTTCTTGGATAACGGCTCTTTCAGTTGCTTTTTTTGCATGGGTATCTGATTATACCCGCAATTTCGCTACAGATTTAATAAAACCAGATTGGCTAGCCTATACTATACTTGTAGGTACAATTTTTATAATTGCTTTAATCATATCATCTTTTATCGCATCAAGGCTCTCAAAATTAATATTACGTAGCGGAATAGGATCTGTAGATAGAATTCTCGGCCTATTGTTTGGCGCAACAAGAGGATACATATTAATCCTAGCTGTGTACTCATTATTTACATGGGCAATACCAGAAAATTACCCAGACCAATTAAAAAAATCAAAATTTCAACCAGTACTTGAATCTTCACAAAATATTATAAAATCTAACTTGCTTATCAACCCTTCCAAGGTTATTGATAAGCTAACATTAGATATAGAAAATATTGAAGAAAAAATTAATCCCAATGTTGACCCCTCAGAAGTAATTGAAGGCGATTAAATGACTAAAAAAATAAATGATGATAGATTAAGGGAAGAGTGTGGAGTTTTTGGTGTATTTGGACACACAGATGCAGCCGAACTAACTGCTCTAGGTTTACATGCTCTTCAACACAGGGGACAGGAAGCGGTAGGATTAGTTTCATTCGACGGGGAGCGTTTCCAGTCTGAAAAAAGACTCGGTCTTGTAGGTGATAATTTTACAAATAAATCAATTTTACAAAAATTATCAGGCATTGCTGCTATGGGTCACGTAAGATATTCAACTCGTGGTGATACCGTTCTTAGAAATGTCCAACCTTTATTTGCTGATCTTGATACAGGTGGATTTGCGGTTGGACATAATGGAAATTTAACTAATGCACTAATTTTAAGAAATGAACTTGTTTCCAAAGGTGCTATATTTCAATCTACATCCGATACAGAAGTTATTCTTCATTTAGTTGCAAAAAGCGCATTAACAAAATTTACAGATCGATTTATTGATGCAATTAAACAAATAGAGGGTGCCTTCTCTCTCGTTGCATTAACAAATAAAAAATTGATAGGTGCAAGGGACGCACTTGGAATTAGACCGCTAGTTCTTGGGAAATTGGATAAATCTTATATATTGGCATCAGAAACCTGTGCATTAGATATCATAGGAGCAACATTCATAAGAGATATCAAAAACGGTGAGGTTGTCGTCATTTCAGATACGGGGATAGAGTCCTTTTTTCCTTTCCCTAAAATTAATCCAAGGCCATGCATTTTTGAATATATATATTTTGCAATGCCGAATAGCATTATTGATGGAAAAAGCGTCTATGAAATTAGAAAGTCCTTAGGACGCCAATTGTCTATCGAAGATTCTACTGAAGCAGATTCAGTTATTCCAGTCCCTGACTCTGGCGTTCCTGCTGCTTTAGGTTTTTCCGAAGAATCAAAGATTAGATTCGATTTAGGTTTAATTAGAAATCATTATGTTGGAAGAACATTTATCGAACCTACCCATAATATCAGACAATTTGGAGTAAGGTTGAAACATTCTGCCAACAAGGCTGCAGTAAAAGATAAAAGAATTATTCTTATTGATGACAGCTTAGTCAGAGGAACCACATCTGTAAAAATTGTTAGCATGCTTTACGAAGCTGGAGCTAAAGAGGTGCATTTACGAATAGCTAGCCCTCCAATAAAATATTGTGATTATTATGGTATTGATACCCCTAATAAAGAAAATCTATTAGCTGCAACCCATACATTAGACGAGATGAGAAATTATATAGGGGCAACTACATTAAAATTTTTATCACTTGAAGGACTTTACAAAGCACTAGGACACTCGAAAAGGGATGAGGAGAATCCTCAATATACAGATCATTGTTTTACAGGCGATTATCCAACAAAGCTAACAGACCTTCATCAAACACCTGAAAACATGCAACAATTGTCCTTGTTGGAAGAATAAATATGACACAACCTAATAATTTGAAAGGTAAAATAGCTTTAATTACTGGTGCAACACATGGTATCGGCAAATCAATTGCTTTAACTCTCGCAAGAGCTGGCGCAGAAATTATTGCTATAGGAAGAACTCAATCAGCGCTTGAGGAATTAGATGATGATATAAAAAAAATTGGCTACAAGGCAACCTTAGTCCCACTAGACTTAACTCAATCAGAGTTAATAGAAAAATTATCTAATGTACTATACGATAGATACAAAAAACTTGATATATTGGTATGTAATGCTGGAATACTTGGGTCCTTAACACCAATAAATCATATTGATGAAAATGAATGGAACAAGGTTATTTCAACTAATGTGACAGCAAATATAGCTTTATTAAGATCGTTTGATAGGCTGTTAAAAATGTCAAGGAAAGCTCAAGTGCTTTTTTTAACGTCGAATATAGTGCAATTAAAAAAACCTTTTTGGGGAATTTACGCTGCATCAAAGGCAGCGTTAGAACAAATAGCTTTCTCATACGCAGAAGAAGTTCGTCAAACAGACATATCCGTAAACCTAGTAGACCCTGGTGCGGTTGCAACAAACTTAAGGTCAAAAGCCATGCCTGGAGAAAAACAAGATTCACTTACGCAACCAGAAGATTTATCTGGTTTTTTTATTGAAGTTTTAAATAACAATAAAAATTTACATTCTCAAATATTTAAATTCAATGAATGGAAAGAATCTCAGAACAGCTAATTATCTTCAAAAGGGTTTTTACCTTTTCGTAAATGTATTCTGATTGCAACAGCAGGAAATTTAAATGCTACCCTGAGCTCATTGACTAAAAACCTCTTATAGGAATCTGGAACAGAATCAGGGTACGAGCAAAATATAACAAATGTTGGTGGTCTTGCTGATATTTGAGTTATGTACCTTAATTTAATTCTTTTTCCAGATTTTGCAGGAGGCTGATGCTTAGTTAATACCTCATTCAACCAATTGTTTAAGGCTCCAGTAGTAATTCTCTTGTTCCAAACTTCGTAGGCATGAAAAACTGACTCCATCAGCTTTTCATTACCAAAACCCTCTGAAGCTGTTAATTTAATTATTCTTTGAAGTTTAATTTGAGATAACTTCGTTTCTTTTAGCTCCGTAAGAGTTTCCTCGAAAAGATCTTTATCTTCAATTAAATCATACTTGTTGACTGCCACAACAATTGCACGACCTTCTTCTTCTACCAAATCTGCTAAATGCAAGTCTTGTCTTTCCATTGGCTTTGTTGCGTCTAATAACAAAATTACGACATCAGAAAATTGTATTGCTCTCAAAGCATCAATTCTAGCTAATTTTTCTGAATATTGATTTACCTTTGATCTTTTTCTTAATCCAGCTGTATCAATTAAATTAATAAGATTACCTTTCCATTCCCATTCTATAGTAATTGAATCACGCGTTATTCCCGCTTCGCTGCCTGTTAACATTCTGTTTGATCCTACTAAGCTATTTATAAGAGTAGACTTCCCAGCATTCGGACGGCCGATAATTACTATCTTTATATTCTTTTTTTTCTTTATATTCTTTTCTTTTTTTTCTTGCGCTAATAAAGGCTCAACAACTTGAAATAAATCTCTTATCCCAATATTATGTTCAGCAGAAATAGCAACTGGATTTCCTAATCCAAGCTCATAAACTTCATAAAAACTATTTTTGTTTAACCTCCCTTCACATTTATTGGCAACAAGAATTGTTTTTATTTTTTGTTTTCTTAGAAAACTAGCAAACTCAATATCGCCAGCAGTAACACCTTTGCTTCCATCTATTATAAATAAGCAAATATCTGCTGAAGTTATAATATCCATTGAATTGTCATGCATCCTTCCAGAAAGCGTGTTTTCTGATAATTCATAAATACCTGCGGTGTCGATTAAAGAAAAAATTAAACCAGAATAATTTACCTCTTCCTCTCTATAATCTCTAGTGAGGCCAGGAGTATCCGATACAAGGGCCTTCCTCCTCCCAACTATCCGGTTAAAAAGAGTTGATTTACCAACATTTGGCCTTCCTGCTAGTACTATCTTGTATGTCATTTCAAACCCTTTTAATATAAAGCAATTAAGTTAGCGTCATCTGATAATAAATAAATAATATCATCAACAATTATAGGGGTAATATAAAAATCTTTATTAATATCGTAGATATTTAAATCTTTTCCATTTTTAGCATCTAGAACAATTAAATTACCATTAGAAGACAAAATTAGAATCTTGTTTCCAGCTACCAACGGTCCATTGTATTGTATAAAATCAGCTTTATTTTTATCAGTCTCATATAAAGACAAGTCCTTGTACCAAAAAATATTACCCGTATTAATATCTAAAGCGATAAGCTTGTTATCAGATGATATTATATAAAGAACATCACCCACTACCCATGGCGTTTGAACTGATGAAATATTTTTCTCCCATAACCTATACCCAGTATTGAGGTCTAGGGCTATAGTTCTTCCTTTATGACCTGTGGCTATTACAATATCTTTAGCTATAATTGGCTTTGCGATAATGTCCTTTATGACAGACAATGAAGATAAATTATTCTTTTTTGATAACGAATCGACCCATAAACGATTGCCCTTAGTTGAGTTAAAAGCAAAGAGCTCTCCTGATCTGTAAGGAACAACAACTATATTATTAGCCACAGCTACATTTGTATTAGCAAGAAAACCAGAAGATTCAACAAACCAACTATAACTCCATATAGTTTCACCTGTCAGTATATCAATGCAATGAATGTTGTTGTCAACAGTCATTACATAAACGTAACCATTCATTGAGGTTGGTGATGCTCTTATTGGAACACCTATACTTCTACTCCAAATAATATTTCCATTTAGCGGATCAAGAGCAAAAACATCCCCGAAAGCAGTGGTAACCAATATCATACCATGATCAGCAGCTATACCTCCACCAGAACCCATACTCTTATTCTCTTTGGCGGGGGCTAATGATTTTTCCCATATTTTTTTACCAGATTCTATTTCAAAAGAAGTAATTTTACTTTCTGCATCTAATGTGTAAATCTTATTAGCAATTAATATAGGGGTTGCTGTCAACCTACTAGATTTACTTGAACCCTTGCCAATACTTACTTCCCATTTTTTTCTAAAGGTATTGTCTAACGAGATGTTACCTATATTATTTTGAGGGTTTCCACCTGGCTGCGACCAATTGTAATTTTTTTTAACATCAGACAAGGTAGGTAAAATAAAATTTTCTTTTTTAGGCAGAAGAGCCTCGCTAGCTGGTATTATAGAAATCCTTTCACCGGGGAGAATAACCTCTTTCCCTCTTATAAAAGTTTCACAAGATACTAAAAAAACACTGCTCAATAATAATAAAAAAAGTGTTATAAAAAGTTTTGAAAAAAAATTATTTGACTTTTTCATCTGTCTCAATTGAGATTTTTTGAACTAACAATTCATACATAATATTAGCTCTGCTTAAAAGAGATGGTGAATTATACTGATTGTTTAAAATAAGTTCAAATTGTTTAAAAGATTCATCATAATCGTTGTTCTTATAATAAGAATATCCTATTAATTCTAAGCCAATTCCATATAGTGAGTTATCTTCTTCAAGAATGGGCAATAATAGCTCTTTAATCTCTTCAGAAGATACTGAGTCTACCTTAAGGTAAGCAACCTTGATCAAAGCAAAACCCTTTAAAAGAGAATCGTTTGAATTTTCAATATAAGTCTCATAAAGCTTTATAGCTTGATCGATATCATTAGATTCAACAGCAATAGCAGCTTCAATAACAGTTGCATATTGTACGTATTCTTTACTAGAAATATTTTTTAAATCTTCAATTTTCAACAAAGCATTATCAAAATCATTTATATTAATATACTCAATAGCCTCTAAAAGTAGCGACCCAGACTTTTCAGCTTTGTTGGTTTCCCAGTTCTGGTAGAATTTAAATGCAGAAAGAATAATTATTGGCGCAACAATAATTGTAATAACAAGTATACCGTACTTCTTCCATAGAGCTTTTAGCTTGTCTTGTCTTAAATCTTCATCAATTTCACGGAGTATATCTGACACAGTAATAATCCTTTTATTATAATCTATCACTTTGATATCAAATATTATATTGCAAGTCTAGTTTATTGCATAGACGAATTGTAATATTAATAATTATTATCTCACAGCAACTTTATATCAAAGGAAATAGTTGAGCTTCATCGCCTCTCTTCCATACTGGAAATTTTACCATAACCTCACTTAAAGCATCTGATTCTAAAAAATTATTTAACCAATGTTTTATTTTCTTATGGGGCATAGAAGTTGTAAACCAATCCTTATCAACTAACATGTATTGCCTTATTAAAGGAAGTATAGCCAAGTCTAGGTATGATAATTGATAATCAAATGTATAATAACTATCGTTTATTTTGTTCTCTATTTCAGATAGAATATCACAGGCTTTATTTCTATTTTTAATCTTATCTTCATGATTGTAGCGCGATGAGTATTTATACTTATCTAAATAATCTTTAAAAGGACCATCAATCAGGCCTATCATCCTCTTTATATCACTTTTATGTTGCGTATAAATTGACATGAAATTATATGGATCATTTACTTCAAAACACCATTCCATTATTTCTAAACTTTCTTCTATTACCAAACCATTGGCAAGACACATAACAGGGACAGTTGCTTTTGGAGAAATCTCAACTAATTCCTTAGGCTTATTTGACAACAAAACCTCTCTGATCACACATTCAGTTTTTGAATAGTAGATAGCTAATCTAGCTCGCATGGCAAACGGGCATCTTCTGAATGAATATAAAACCGGCATATCATTATAATTACTAATCATTAGAAGGTTTTTTACTTTCCTTACCATCACGAATATCTAATTGTTTCTTTTTCTCTAGAAATCTTTTCATACTTTTTTTGCTATGAGACCCGTAACAATTATGGCAAGAAACTTCCCTTACATATCTCTTGTCCAATTTATCTTCATCTGTAATAGGCATTCTACATGCATGACACATATCAAAATTACCCTCTTCCAAGCCATGTTTTAAAGAAATTCTATAGTCAAAGACAAAACATTCTCCTTGCCACATGCTATCTTCTTCTTGCACTTTTTCTAAATATTTTAATATGCCACCATCTAATTGAACAACATCTTTGTAGCCATTTTCCATAAGATAAGAAGAAGCTTTTTCACATCTAATACCACCAGTACAGAACATGGCAATTTTTTTATCTTTATGATGATCTAAATTATTAGATACCCATTTAGGGAAATCTCTAAATGATTTTATCTCAGGTTGCAATGAACCTTCAAAAGTACCTATTGAATGCTCGTAATAATTTCTAGTGTCCAATAAGATTGTATTTGGATCGGATAAAATATGATTCCAAGACTTAGATTCTATAAAATTTCCTGTTTTTTTACCCGGAGTAAGGTTATCTATACCTAGTGTAACAATCTCTTTTTTTATTCTAACCTTCATTTTTTTAAAGGTTTTACCGTAAGCAATTGATATCTTTGGCTTTAAATCATTAAATAAATCAATTGATTTAATATATTTCAAAACACTATCTATTGATTCTTTTCGACCGGATATGGATCCATTTATACCTTCAGATGCTATTAAAATAGTACCAACAGTTTTCTCTTTTGCGCATAAAGATTCAAGCTTAAATTTATAAGATTCAAAATCCACCCAATCAACAAACATATAAAATGTTGCTACATATACTTTATTTTCTTTAATCGGATTCATTATTTATTATTACCTAAATCTTATATTTTCATTTCCCAAGTCATTCAAAGACTTACAGCCCATTAATTTCATCCCTCTCTTGATTTCTTCTGCCATCAAATCCATAGCTCTTTCAACACCTTGTTCTCCTGCTCCTGCCAAAGCATATAAATACATTCTCCCCCCTGAACAAGCTGTTGCTCCCAAAGATAAGGCCTTTAAAACATGAGTACCTCTTCGAATGCCTCCATCACAGATAATCTCAACCTTTCCACCAACTGAATCAACGATTTCTGATAACTGGTCAAATGGAGATCTTGAACCATCCAATTGCCTTCCTCCATGATTAGATATCATTATTGCAGAAGCGCCAACATCGATAGCTTTTTTTGCATCTTCAACAGACATTATACCTTTAATACAAAGCGGTTTATTCCATTTATTACTAATTTTTTCTATAGTATTCCACGTGATATCTTGATCAAGCATCTTTGTAAAGTAGTCACCGATTGACATATTGATATTTGTTCCTTCTTTTACATAATCCTGTAACTGAGGGAGAGAAAATTTTTCTCTCATAAGGTAATTAGCTGTCCAACTAGGGTGCGAAACAAAACTCATCAAGCTTTTAAAATTAAGGCTTGGTGGCGATGTAAATCCAGTCCTTAGGTCACGTTCCCTATTACCTCCTACAATCGTATCGACAGTAACTGCAATTGCATCAAAATTATATTCTATACATTTCTCTATCATGCTATCATTAAGACCTTGGTCTTTATGAATGTATAGCTGAAAAAGTTTAGGGCAATTGTATTTCTTACCAATCTCTTCAATGCTCACAGTACCAAGCGAAGAAACACCAAAGAAAGTATTAAATTTTTCAGCAACACGCCCCACTGCACGTTCACCTTTATAATGAAATATCCTCTGCAAAGCAGTTGGTGAGAAAAATAACGGAATATTTATTCTTTTCCCCAATAATTCAACAGAAGTATCAACGTCTTTTACTCCTCTAAGTACATTTGGAATTAGATCGCATTTATCATAAGATTCTGTATTTCTTCTACAAGTTACTTCATCATCAGCTGCACCGTCGATGTAATGAAATATAGGCGAAGGTATATTTTGTTTTGCAAGTAGCCGAAAGTCATCAGTATTATAGCATTTATTATATGTTCTAAACATTCATTTAACCTAAGTTTTACCGTTAGTTAATTTAGACCATAATATATTTATTGAAAACTAATATTATATATTTATTTTATTTTACTTTTTTAAAACCATCCTTGGTAATAACAGTTCTTTTTGAAGGACTTTTCTTTACAAAAGATGATTCAGCAGGTTTTGATCCATCTCTTTTAGTAAATTTACTTGAAGAGGACCTTCGGTCATCCCTTGATTCTGATGACCTTTCGGATGAATTGAATTTTTTATTCGGGGATTTAAAGCCATCATTTCTATTTGCAGGTTTTGATCCATCTCTTTTAGTAAATTTACTTGAAGAGGACCTTCGGTAATCGCTTGATTCCGAGGAACCTTCGGATGAATTGAATTTTTTATCAGGGAACTTAAACCCATCGCTTCTTTTAAACGGTTTCTTTTCTTCAGCCGAACGGCTTCCGCCTCTTTCGTTATCTCTATTTCTTTTACTATCCCTGAGCCTGGAAGGTTTCTTTTTCTTAAACATTCGCCGACCGTCTAAACCTTCATTGTATTCCATACCCGTTCTAGATTCACTTACTTTACTCAACTCCTCAGGAGCTGACTGACCTAATCTAGATAGATGCAAGTACGCAGATGCTAATTGATCCAAGCTAAAAGCACTAGTTAATCTTTCAATCGTACCTTTATCTTCATCACGTATATCTTGGGTTAGAATAGGATTAGTAATCAATCGCTCGTCATCTTTTTTTATAATATCATCTCTCGAAGGAGGAACGCCCCATTTTACCTTAATATTAGCGCCGCTAAATAATCTTTCTGCTTTTTTTCTGAGGTTATTTGATACCAAAACTATACAATTACCTTTTCTTCCAGCTCGGCCTGTTCTACCGCTTCTGTGCAATAAGGTGTCGCTAGTACGCGGGATATCCGCGTGTATAACAAGGTCAAGACTTGGAAGATCAATGCCTCTAGCAGCAACATCAGTGGCAACGCACACTTTTGCCTTAAGGTCCCTCATCGACTGTATTGCTTTTGATCTTTCATTTTGACTTAATTCTCCAGAAAGAGCTACGACAGCAAAACCTCTATTTAAAAGCCTGCTTGACATGTGATTCACAGCAGTTCTAGTTCCACAGAAAATTAATGCGCTTTTATCCTCATGAAATCTAAGTATGTTTATAATTGCATTCTCTTGCTCCCTAGAAGAGATAGTTAATGCATTGTATTCAATATCTACATGTTGCTCTCTTGAATCGTCTACATTAAGCCTTATTGAATTCTTTTGATACTTCTGGGCAAGAGATGCTATTGACTTTGGTACGGTTGCAGAAAACATAAGAGTTTGTCTTTCAATGGGGCATGCGGAAAGAATATATTCAAGGTCTTCCCTAAACCCCATATCTAGCATTTCATCTGCTTCATCAAGAACAACAACTCTAATGTCAGAGTTATCAAAAGACTTTCTCTTAATATGATCAACTAATCTTCCTGGAGTGCCGACAACAAAATTAGCACCTTGTGAAAGTATTTTACGTTCCGTTCTAATATCCATGCCACCAACACATGATGCTATGATTGCTCCTGATGGCTGAAAGAACCACTCAAATTCTCTTTTAACCTGCAATGCCAATTCTCTAGTTGGTGTAATAACCAAAGCTTCAGGTCTCTTGGCTGATGTAAATCTATCCTTAGATTCAAATAATGTTCTTGCCATCGCTAGCGCAAACGCAACAGTTTTTCCAGATCCGGTTCTAGCTGAAACTAGCATATCAGCACCTAGAACTTTTTGTTCTACAATTGCCTCTTGAACGGGAGTAAGATTTTCATAACCGTGGCTTATCATTGCTTCAGTAAAAACTGGGGCAACACCTTTATATTCTTTCATAGGATGACTTTCAGAGATTTTGATATCAAAATTAATTAATAATTTACACTGTTAAATGCAATTAATTAATAAATAATAACCATTTTTGAATTATTTAATTATAAAGTAAAGAGATATAATTTCTTATATAGAATATTACTGACAATAATTCAATGAATTAAAAAATTTAAAATCATGGAAAAAGCAATTAAATACGACGTTCTTATAATAGGCGCGGGAGCAGCTGGGTTCATGTGCAGTATAGAGGCTGGGAAAAGGGGGAAATCTGTTTGTTTGATTGATCACTCTACAAAAGTAGCAGAAAAAATTAGAATATCTGGCGGAGGGAGATGCAACTTTACTAATTTGAATACCAATCAATCCTGTTTTGTCTCAAGCAATAATAATTTCTGTAAATCTGCATTGAACCAATATACGCAATTCGATTTTATTGAACTTGTAGATAAGCATAAGATTAAATTTCATGAGAAAAAACTTGGACAATTATTTTGCGATTATTCGTCGCAAGAAATAATTGATATGCTTCTCAGAGAATCAAGAAAGTATAATGTAGCATTAAGAATGGATACTAAGGTTGAAGAGATTAATTACATATCAGAAAAATATAACATTAAAACCAATAAAATTAATATTCAATGTAAGTCCTTAGTTATTGCAACAGGAGGCTTATCCATACCAAAGATTGGTGCTTCGTCATTTGGATACGACGTTGCAAGGCAATTCAATATAAATATAATAAAAACATACCCAGGACTTGTTCCGCTTCAGTTTGATCATGGCCTCTTAACAGATTTCTCAAAATTATCAGGACTATCCGTTAATGCTAATATATCTATAGGGAAAATAGCATTCGAAGATGATTTATTATTTACCCATAAGGGTCTAAGCGGGCCATCAGTATTACAAATATCATCCTATTGGCAAAGTTCTAGAAATATTATCATTGATTTTTATAAAAACACAGATATCAATAAATTACTTATCGAGCAGAAAGCAAAAAATCCAAAAAAAGAAATTCAAAATATTTTAGCAACATTTTTACCAAGAAAATTAGCCTTATTATTTTGTAATTTAGAGAATATTAATGGCCAAATAGCTAATATTAAAAACAATCAAATAAAAGCTTTATCCAATAAAATAAATAACTTTAGCACCATTCCGACTGGCACAGAAGGATACAGAATGGCAGAAGTAACGGTTGGGGGAATAGATACAAAAGAGATATCCCCGAAAACAATGGAGGTTAAAAAACAAAGTGGCTTGTATTTTGTAGGAGAAGTGCTAGATATTACAGGACATCTCGGAGGGTACAATTTTCAGTGGGCATGGTCATCTGGATATGTTGCCGGAAATAACGTTTAACTAATATAATAAAATAATTACAAATACATGATTAAAATAAAAGATTTATCAATATCCTTTAATGGAAAAGAACTGTTCACAGATGTAAATATACATCTAAATCCAAAAGAAAAAATTGGCCTAATAGGCAGGAATGGAGCAGGAAAATCGACTTTCCTAAACCTTTTGCTTAAAAGAATAGAGCCTGATACAGGTGAGGTAGAAATTGCCAGAAACTATCAAATAGGATTTCTTGAACAACATATCAAATTCAGTCACCCTACAATAATTGAAGAGGTTACAAGTATTCTTCCTGAAGAAAGAGTGTATGAAGCTTGGAAAGGGGAAAAGATATTGAATGGACTTGGATTCTCTGAAAGCGAAACTTTACAAGATCCAAATTTATTTTCAGGCGGATATCAAGTAAAAATAAATTTAGCTAAATTATTATTACTTGAACCCAATCTTTTGCTACTTGACGAACCAACAAACTATCTTGATATACACTCTATAAAATGGCTTAGAAAATTCTTAAAAGACTGGCCTAATGAAGTTATTCTAATAACTCATGATAGAAATTTTATGGATAGCATTATTAGCCATACCTTGAATATTCACAGAGGTAATTTTAGAAAAATTGAAGGAAACACAAAAAAAATAAAAGAACAGATATCCTTAGAGGAAGAAATATTTGAAAAAACAAGGGTTAATGAAGAAAAGGAGAGAGAGAAAACTCAAGCTTGGATCAACAGATTTAAAGCAAAAGCAAGTCAAGCAACTAGAGCCCAATCTAAACAAAAAATGCTAGATAAGCATGAAGTTCATAAAAAATTAGACACAATAGCAAATCTAAATTTTAAATTTAATTATCTAGAGTATGGGAGCAAGCAAAACTTAATGAAGGTTGATGATTTATCTTTTGGATACACAGAGGATAAAATTCTTTTTAAAAACCTTGGTTTTACCGTCCAAAAAGGTGACAAGATATGTGTAATTGGTAAAAATGGTAAAGGCAAATCAACTCTCTTGAAATTACTATCAGAAGACATTACTCCAAACAGCGGTGAAATAAATATTCATGAAAAGGTTAAAATTGGCTATTTTGGTCAAATGAATATAGACAGATTAAATAGTAAAAATACAATTTACCAAGAAATACAGAGCGTTGACCCCCTAATAATTGAAACACAAGTAAGAAGAACTTGTGCGCATATGATGTTTCCAGGAACGCTTTCAAATAAACCAATTAGCGTTCTATCTGGTGGAGAAAAAAGCAGAGTTATGTTAGGAAAGATATTATTAAATCCAGTTAATCTATTGTTTTTGGACGAACCAACAAATCATTTAGATATGGAATCTACAGAAACATTAATGGAGGCCGTAAAGCAATTTGAAGGCTCTGTCATAATGGTTACTCATGACGAATACTTTTTAAATAAAATTGCAAATAAATTAATTGTGTACGATGAAGGTCGTGTTTTTAATTACAATGGCACCTACAAAGAATTTCAGAAAAAAATAGGCTGGAAGGATATCTAGGAATATACCTTTGTTAGATTCTAATATAGTTATTTAATTATCCTAAAGATAATTCTAGTTTATTCTGCAAATCCTCTCATATAAATCTTACAATGGTTCAGCATCTCTATCCAATTGACTATCTCTTCTCTGTAAATAAAAAGCATAGTTTGGGGTTAAAAAGTCTTTTGAATTCTTCAAACCAAGAAACTTAGCTGCATTATAAACCCATTGAGTTTCAGACATTAGTTCTCTACCCAACGCAACAAAATCAGCTCTTCCTTTTTGTATTATATTGTTAGCTTGTTCGTAGCCTATTATTGCTCCCACAGCCATTGTACGAATACCTGTATCTTTTTTTATTTTCTCAGCATACGGGACTTGAAATCCTGGTATAATTTTAGACTTAGCTAGTACAGGAGAGCCACCTATGCCTCCAGAAGAACAATCAATAACATCAACTCCAAGAGATTTAAGAAAGCTAATGAGCTTGATATTTTCCTCCCATGAAGTACCCCCCTCAGCTCCATCAACTGATGATACCCTATAAAAAATTGGTTTATCTTGAGGCCACACTAATTTTACCTCTCTGACAACATCTTCAATTATTTTTATCCTATTATAAAAAGAGCCACCGTAACCATCGCTTCGTTTGTTTGACAATGGTGACAGAAAAGAATGCAATAAATAACCATGTGCACCATGCAGCTCTATCATATCAAATCCAGCTTTATCTGCGCGAAAAGCTGCTATTTTAAAATCATTTATTACTTTTTTGATATCACTGTCATTCATTTCTAATGGAATTGGCGATCCTGAATCAACCGGTATTGCTGATGGCCCGTAAGTTTGCCAGGAAGGTTCGTTAACATTATCTTTTATTGACTTAGCTCCATCCATCGGCCTTTCAGTGCTAGCCTTACGGCCGGCATGTGCTAACTGAATTCCGGCAATGCAATTATACGACTTAAATGTGTTTGCAACTTTTTTTAGATTATCTAAATGATCATCGCTCCAAATCCCCGCACAACCATGTGTTATTCTTCCTTCAGGAGATATAGCAGTTGCTTCAAGGAAAGCTCCTCCGAGACCAGAAAATGCAAAGCGTGAATAATGTTGCATATGCCAATCATTTAAATGACCATTAATTGAACTGTACTGGCACATAGGAGACATTATAACCCTGTTTCTAAATGTTTTAGATTTTATAGAAATTGGTGAAAAAAGAGCTTGTTTTCCCATATATAATTTCCCTTATTAAATACAAATTATCTATTATTATATACACTAAATTCAATGACTTGATTGTAACATAATATACCCAACCACAAACATAATAATTGCAGTAATACCATCAACAATACGCCAAATCCGTTCATTTTCTACAAACAAAGAAAGTGATTTAGATTAGTAAGCTATAGCAAGGAAGAAAACAAAGCTTCCAAAAAATGCTCCTAATAGATATGTCAATTTAAAAAAACCATTAAATTTTAAAGATACACTTCCAATTAAAATTACCGTATCTAAATAGACATCCGGATTGAATAAAGTTAAAGTCACCATTCCCGAAATACTTTTAATAAAATTGGCTTCAGCATTTATTGTTTCGTTTAGCTTATGAATTGATTATAAAGCGCTTTTTACGCGTAAAAAAACATAAAAAAATAAATACAAAGCAGAAAAAGTAATTTAAAAGATCCTGATTGACCATGATATTAATCCCAATAACACCAAAGGAAATAAGTATCACATCACAGAAAAAATAGAAAAAAGCCAAAGGGGAAAAATAACTATTAATAAACCCTTGTCTAAATAAATAAGTATTCTAAGCCCCTAAGGCGTAATTTTAAAGAAAAACATAGATATATCTAGTTATGAGTGAAATTACCATTCTACGGCTTATAGCTTAAAATTTAATATTAGACAAAATTTTAATCTTTGAAAATAGTCGAATAAGAAGAAGAAAAAGTACTATACACATGTATATAATCGGCTCCAATGGCCATGACTTCACTAAAAGTAAATAGTGTAATGCTCCTAAAAAAACTATGAAATATATTAATTTATGCAATAATTTCCAATTTCTTTTTAAAATCCGAACAGAAAAATTATTTGACGTTAAAGCCAATGGAATCATTAATAAGAAGCCTGCCATACCAATGGTAATAAAAGGCCTTTTAACGATAGCTTTTATAATTTCGTCCCAACGAAATTGTAAGTCTAAGAAAATCCAAGTAGATAAATGTAAACAAATATAAATAAATGATAATAAACCTAATGCTCTTCGATATTTTATAAGATTAATTTTAAAGAATGATCTTATAGGAGTAATTAACAAAGTTAATATAAGAAATTTTAATCCCCATTGTCCAAGCTGATGTTCCAATGTTTTTAGTGGATCAACCCCTAGTTTAAAATTAAATAATAAATACAAAATAATTAAAAATGGGAACATGCCAATTATATAAATGCACCAAATAGGTACTTTATTTAAGGCTTTATTTAAACTCATTAGAATCCTTTAAAAAAATACAGATAAATCCATGTCTTTATATAAATTAGAAACTTCATTATAGCCATTATACATCATTGTATCATGCCTCTCAGCAAAAAGACCGCCAAGCCCTCCTCCTATATTTTTACCAATGTAACGTTCGCTTGCCTGAGACCAGCGTGGGTGATGGACATTTGGATTCACATTTGAATAAAACCCATATTCTTTTGGATTCTGTATATTCCAAGATGACAAAGGCTCTTCTTCAACAAGGCTAATACGAACTATAGATTTTATAGATTTGAAACCATATTTCCATGGAACAACTAACCTTAAAGGAGCACCATTTTGATTAGGCAAAGGTTTATCGTAAACTCCTGTTGCCATTAATGTTAAAGGGTGCATAGCCTCATCTAACCTTAAACCTTCCTTATATGGCCATTTTAAGATTTTTGTTTTTTGCATATACATCTCTTCTGGCCTGAAAAGCGTTTCAAATGCTACATATTTTGCTTGATCTTTGACCCCTATCTTATCTAGCAGATCTGATAACTGGAAACCATTCCAGGGTATAACCATCGACCAACCCTCAACACATCGGAATCTGTATATTCTTTTCTCTATTGACATACTATCAACTAACTCTTGAAAGTCGTATATACCAGGATTATCTACCAAACCATCTACAGTTACTTTCCATGGATCTGTTGTTAATGCATGAGCATATTTAGCTGGATCGGATTTACCAACACCGAATTCATAAAAATTATTATAATTAATAATATCTTCAAATGTGTTTGGCTTCCGCATATCCAGATTATCTGCAAGGGATTTTCCTGGAATTAAAGCTGCTGCTCCGAAACCACCAGCCAATGCAAATAATTGCCTTCTATTCAGAAATATTTTTTCAGAAGTAATATCTTTTTCGCTATATTTATTGATATAATTTGACAAAATTAATTCCTTATATGTTTTTCAACGCCTGGACAATAATCCCATTCTGCTTTTGGATAATATCTCCTTATCAAGTCATAAACCCCGGGATCATTTTCTTTAATCCATTCACGTGTGTAATGACTATTCTTAAAATCTGGCCCTTTATTCATTATATAACCCTCGACAGATAACGCCCAATATTCTCCAACCAAGTGAGAAATATTTTGCTCTACCCCCTTGCTTAAATTTTGTTCAAAATCTCCATAAATACCCCTTTCAATAGCTGATAAAGCTAAGGGTACTATTCTTTCATAAAAATATAAATCATTTTCAGTATTCATTACCGTATGCTGAATAGAATGAACTAATTCATGGATTACCGTATTACCACCAATCTCCCAGTTACCTTCATAACAAAGCCATCCGGAATTTGCTGTCATACTTGTGTCAGTTAAACCCATAGCAAAACCACCCGGCTCATGTTCTGTTTTATATTCAGGCAATTTACTTGTATCACCTCTTGGTCCAAATAAAGAGATACGAACTTTGTTTTCTTTTAATTTATTCCTTATTCCATCCCATTCAGAAGTCATATACACAACAGCTTCTCTTGCAGCTAACATTGCCGCATCAGGGACCTTTTTCCCTCCAACTATAATTACACCTCCACCGGTTACATATTTTTTATAATGCCCGAGGCCCTCTGGGCTAGGAGATTCTATAACGACGTTACCTGTTTCAAT
>TARA_B110000305_G_scaffold177565_1_pt1 | contig 49527 bp, 41 predicted proteins | sample TARA_B110000305 | Tara Oceans TARA_B110000305 (sample SAMEA4397930) | marine metagenome | biome: Polar Biome; feature: [SRF] surface water layer (ENVO:00010504); material: water (ENVO:00002006), including particulate matter (ENVO:01000060) such as... | depth 5 m | reverse complement strand
CTTCTCTTTTACCATCGACGAATGTTGATTTATTTTTAACCGTACTATTTTGGTGATAATTTACAGAAGCACCATGCATAAGGCCATTTTTATATTCACTTTCTTCATTCAATACGCCATCTTCGAAATAAAATTTCCATTTGCCAAAACGACCATTCTTTGGGAAACCAGAACTTTCAGATTTATTTCCACCATCACCCATTATATATTCACCCGTACCATGAATCTTTCCCGAATCATAATAATAGCTCCATTCACCATTGTATGCACCTTCTTTGTAAAATCCTTTTATTTTTAATGGTCCATTTGAACTAAATTCAGAATAATCGCCCTCCTTAATTCCGTTTACAACATCAAATGATTCTTTAACCGTTGGATTATAGATCGATTTATTTTCCTCTTTAGATAGTATGTTTTTTTGCTCTTTCATATTATCAAAAAGTTGTTCAAGCTTCAATACGCTTATTAAATAAATTTTCTTTTTTACCTCATAATTCTTAAGGTCTTCAAGTTTCTTTGTATTCAACTTACCCTCAGAATTTTTAGTCTTTAATTTTGTCAATTTTTTTAACCCTCCGATAGCATCATCAATGAAATCATTCAAATCAATACTCGTTTCGGTTGTATCTAATTTTGAAGCCAAAATAGACTGCTCTAAAATCATGATTTTTACTAATGTGGAATTAATTAATGCTGTATCTTTAAAATTAACTTGATTAAAGCCATTATCGGAATAAAAACTTTTGTAAGTCCCTGATTTTAAACCATTTTTAAAAGTTTGTTCATTTTTCTTTTGACCGCTAGGAAATACATCAACAGCAATTCCTGAAAATAATTTGTTTTCATAGTAATTTAATTTTGAGGCATCTTCTTCAATTTCTGTTAGATAAACAGTTTTTTGACCATACAAGAAGCTTGATAAAAAGACATAAAACAAAATATAAAACTTATTCATTGAAATATATATTAAAGGTTTACAAAATCTCTTACAAAATAGTTAAAATTGGGATATTCCCACGTAAAAGCAAAAAAGACAAGCTCAACGAGCAATACAAGAAAAAAATAGAGCAGGCCTACAAAATGTCAACCAGCAACCGCTCAGAAAGTGACCGCTTAACCAAAGAAGCCAACGATATTCTAGACGAAATCAAAAAAATAGAGGAATCCGAGGCTTAGTCTTTTTTCCAATTTTCACCTTTATTCTTTGTATAAGGTATAATACCCTCTAGCTTGTCTTCAACAAGATTAAGGTCCTCAATGATTTTATTTAAATCTACTTTTAAGGCTTCATACTGCTGCTCTCCAATCTCTTTGTTCTTTCTATGGGTCTTGGAAACACCAGCCGTATTTTGATAAAGCTGATAACCCACCATGCCTAAGCGACCTGAGATACTTGGGACTGTTTCAAAATCTCTTGAAGAGCGCGCATCATCTCCCCACATTGACACCTCTAAATCTTTATAAGAAACTTTCATTGCCCTTATTGATTCTAAAAGTGCAAGGTCGGTATTCGGGTAATTGAGTAGAGCTTTCTCAATTAATTCGATGCGATCTTTAGTTTCATTCATTACTTTTTCCGTACCACTTACTTTTCGATTCAGTTCTGCAAGATCCGCCCTAAATGATTTAAGTTCATCTGGGTTTTTAGCAAGTAAGGTTTGGTTGTTGAGACCTTTAACAATAAAGCTTTGCTTGTCAATTAATAGGTCAGACTTCCCATCTTTCACCATCACCACACTAACAGAATATGCGCCTGGCGTTACCAAAAATCCATTTCCTTTAGAACCAATTGGATCGGTTGTATTTGATCTTAAATTCCAAACCTGACGTTGAATCCCTTTTTTGGGACTACTACTCATTCTTCTTATCTCGTTACCAGATGCATCAAAAACTTGCCAAATTAAGACTGCCTTTTCTTCCATATCCTCAGCCCTAATTTCCTCAAAGGATGGGTAGTAAACAGCTTCTCCTTCCTTTTCAATCTTCTTTTCCTGCTTTTGACGCTTGGCTTTCAGCATCGGTTCCACACCCTTTAAATACAAGCTAAACGTCGCACCATAGGATGGGTTTTTTGCAGTCCAGATATTATGTCCTTGGGAACCTGTTCCACCACCACCTAATGGCGTTGCAGGAATGTAAAGTAATGCATCTTTCACTGGGAATAAATGCGCTCTTTTACTCACTATATCTTCTCCAATTGTTCTGAGTGGCGTATAATTATCCAATACATAAAAGCCCCTTCCAAAGGTCGCGGCTACAAGATCATTTTCTCTTTGCTGAATGTCTAAATCATAAACAGCAATAGTCGGTAAGCCACCTAACTTCGTCCAATTTCCACCTTTATCATCAGAGAAAAAAGCACCAAACTCTGTCCCCACAAATAATAGATTCGGATTCACATGGTCTTGCTTAATACAATATACATTTCCTCTTTCAGGCAAATTGGAAGCAATAGACACCCAGGTCTTACCTTGGTCATTTGAATGAAACAAATAGGGTGTGAAATCTCCAGAACGCTGGCTGTTAAAAGCAACAAACACTTCATTTACATCATGTAATGAGGCCGTCACCATATTGACTTTCGTCTGCTCAGGAGCACCTTTAATATTGTCAATTTCTCTCCAAGTCTTTCCATCATCATCTGTTACTTGAATCAAACCATCATCGGTACCGGCATACAGCAACCCTTGTTTTAATGGAGACTCATCTAAAGCGACGATATTTCCATAAATCGTTGTGGACTTATTTTTCATCACCGCATCCATGCTCCACACCTGGCCCATAACCGACAACTTATTTCGATCCAATTGACGAGACAAATCAGTTGAAATGGTTGTCCAATCATCTCCACGATTGGTGGACTTAAATAATTTATTCGCTGCAAAATAAACCGTTGAAGCGTCGTGCCTTGAAACAAGAAGCGGCGCATCCCAATTCCATCGATAAGCAGCTTCATTTTCACCTGGCATCGGCTGAATTGGAACTTTTTCTCCTGACGCCTTATCATAACGGACGAGCCAACCATATTGAGCCTGAGCGTAAGTGATATTCGGATTAGACCAGTCTGTTGCTGACTCGAAACCGTCACCACCATTGGTGATGAACCAGTCTGAATTTAAAATCCCTGCCGCATTACCTGTTGATGATGGACCTCCCATAGAATTATTGTCTTGTGTTCCGCCATAGATATTATAGAAAGGTGCATCGTTATCCGTTGTGACCTTATAAAACTGAATGATTGGAATGTTCGAGAAATACCGCCACTCCTTGGCATGTGTATACGTTTCGTAAACACCGCCATCACATCCTACGACCCAATGGTCCGTATCGCTCGGGTCTATCCAAATACAATGATTGTCAACGTGTTTCTTTTTTTCGCCCGTTCTTTTAAATGTTTTCCCACCATCTTCTGTATGGTGTAAATAGGTATTCATTGAAAATACTTTATCCACATCTTTGGGGTCGCAAAAAATTTCTTGGTAATAATTGCCACTTGTTGCATAATCACTTTGTTTACTCCAATTCTCTCCTTTATTGACTGATTTGTAAAAACCTTTTTTACCATATCGAGCCTCTACGATGGCATAAACGATATCTGAATCTACTGGTGAAATAGCCAGCCCCACCCTACCCATATACCCCTCAGGCAGGCCTTTATTGATTTCTTTCCATGTTTCTCCACCATCAATAGATTTATAGACACCCGATTCCGGCCCTCCACTTATAAAGGTCCATTCTCGTCGTCTTCGCTGATGCGCCGAGGCATATAATACATTTGGATTAGAGGGATCCATGTGCACTTCGGCTATTCCTGTATTTTCAGAAACAAATAAAGTCCTATTCCATGTTTTGCCTCCATCAATACTTTTGTAAACGCCCCGGTCACCTCCACTGCTCCATAGAGGACCATAAGCCGCCACCCAGATGATGTTTTCATTATTGGGATCTATGACTATGCTTCCTATATGCTCACTGTTCTTGAGCCCCATATTCTCAAAAGTCTCTCCCCCATTGAGAGATTTATAGACACCGTCTCCATAAGAAACAGATCTTTGGTTGTTATTTTCTCCTGTACCCACCCAAACTGTATTTTTATTAGTTGGTGCAATCTCGACGCAGCCTAAAGAATAAGAATCATAGGAATCAAAAATTGGGCTAAAAGTGATGCCGTGATTTTTAGTTTTCCATAAACCACCAGAAGCGGTTGAAACATACCATGTATTCGTATTTGAGGGATGAATGGCAAGATCCGATACCCTTCCGGATGTTAATGCGGGCCCAACCATTCTAAATGAAACTGCAGATACGGTTCCTGCGTCAATTGTGTGTTTTTCTTGTGCGTAAGCAGTGTAAGAAAGTGCTGCAAACAGTAGAATAATGTATTTCATAAGTTGATTTGATTTTGGATAAAATAAATAATTTTAGCGCTTTTTTTGGACTAGTTGATTGTAATTTTTTCAACATACGTTTTTAACCCGTCATTGACATGAATCAGATAGATACCGGCTTTGGCATCGATCTCAATAACCGCTGTTTGAGAGGTAATGATCTTATCCAAAATAATGCGTCCATCCGCTGAATAAAGAACGATTTGAGGGTTTTGTAAGGAATGACTAATCGTGAATTTCCCTTCATTAGGATTGGGGTAAACCGAGAATGGTGATGTCAAGTGATGCACGCCGCTCATCTGCCCCATCACATTGATATTGTCCATGAAGAAATTGTTTCCCCAACCATTAATTCCAACAAACCTGATCGCGACATTTTGACCAATGTAGGAAACAAGATCTATAGCATTGTCAACAGACCAATCGGCACAATCCGATGGGTACCAATCATCATTTGTGCTAGGTATCGTTATTAGATCATCACCAAAAGCATAAAATAAAGTATCATAGGTATCCCAACAATCAGAGCTGATATCAATGCGGAAACCATCTTCATAGGAGCCCCCCCATTTGGTGTAAGCATAATCAAACTCAAGCATTGCACTTAAGGCATTTGTCAAATCTATTTTTGGTGTCATCAACTCAGCCTCATCACCTACTTGATTAATGGAGAAATGATTAACCATCACACAGTTTGTAGCATTACAGTCGGGACCATTATCCGTAAAGAAAGGAGACCAACCATACGAATTGTTTGCATTGTACTGTGTCCAAAAATCGCTAATCCCCAATTCAAAATCTTCTACAACATCAAGAGGAGCAACCGTTTCGTCGTATTCAATAAACATGGAATACGATTGGGTACTCGTTCCGAAGTCATCCGTAACCGTCAAGGTCACGTCATAAAACCCTGGAGTATCATATTGTACAATAGGATTCTGATCATTAGATGCTCCTGGTGTACCCCCTGGAAAAGTCCATTGCCAAATTGGATTCATAGATGACAATACCGAATTGTCAATATATTGAACCTGATTATCAAGACAAGAAATCTTAAATTTATCAGCTGCAATTTGAGCCATGGGCTCTGAGTTCTCATACATTTCGACCTCATAAACACTTCTGTTCGTTGCATTTCGAAGCAAGCCCTCTTTGTATTTTATCACAAGCTTTGTAGAAGTTGTGCTTAAAGGCAAATTATTATTGAATAATGCCCATTCATTCATGGTATTGTTTCGGTAATACACCGCACGTCTTGTGCCAATATAAACGCCACCTGCTGTTCCCTTCTGGTGCTCTATATTCGTGATGACTTCGCCGTCAAGAGAAGCGCTTGTATAATTTGTCCATGTAGCGCCTCCGTCCATTGATTTAAACACCATGCGCCCATTGAGGTTGGTATTGCCATATTGAGAGGTTCTTACGGCCCAGAGTTCATTCGCATTACTCGCACTCACTGCAATATCAAAAGGAACCCACAATTCTCCATTCAATAATGCAGTTGGAGGTGTGATTTCATTCCAAGAGACCCCAGCGTCTTGCGTACGCCATATTTTTTTATCTCCCCACCAACTTTCATACGTCACTAGGTACATTACATCAAGATTGGCTCTAGAAATCTCAAGATTCATTACCTTACTCGGAAAAGAATAGACAAGTTCAAACGTTAATCCATTATCTTCGGTTTTTAATAGATTCTTTCCTCTTCCTAGATATATATGCTGGTTGTTTCTAGGATCCCACTCCATGGTTGAAGACTCTCCAAAAATGTAAGAAGCATTCGGTAATGAATCGAATTGAAATCCATTGATATTCATGGTTCGATCTCCAGAAAGAATCCTGCCTTCATAATCATCATAAGCAATTCTATCATTACCAAAATTAACAAAGCCTCGAACGCCATCACCCCCACCTGTACAAATCCAATCATTGATATAAGTATCGTTGTCTTTTAACAAGGTTCCATTATGATATGCGCCGCCTAACATTACATCTGATTGAGGACTTGCCCCAAATCCCCAAAAATCAGTACCCTCTATTCCAACTTGTGATTTATCCATATTGGTCCCACCATCATTGGACATGAAAATACCGCCATCACAAGCGATCCATAGCTCTGTACCAAAAAACCGAATATCATGGATGTCTGCGTGCACATACCCAATTTCTCCCGGTTCAGACCATTTTGCTGGGCAAACCCATGTCGCACCTGCATCAGTAGAAACCCAATGATTAACGCCTCCTAAATGAAGTTTCTGTGGATTTACAGGATCGACAGCCAGTCCAACATCGTAATAATACTGTCCACCGTCGTCCTCTCCTTCCTTATCCCAACCCATCATGTTGATATTGGTCAAGGAGGGTGGTCCTGCAGGTTGATTTCCACAACATTGAAAAGTCCAAGTTACACCCTCGTCCTCAGACAAGTAAATACCATAGGTGCCGCTTCCACCGTTTGCCGAACCGGTAGCATTGGCATAAATCAAACTTGGGTTTGCGGGTGTAACGGCAATCTCTACACGCTTCTGATGATCATCTGTTCCTGTAGGACTTGGCCAACCATTAGTCTGTATTGTAAAAGAACTACCTCCATTGATTGATTTATAAAATTCAGTGTGGTTGTCGACGACCTTGATCGTATATATAATCGATGGATTTGAAGGATGCAATTCAATTTCCTGAAACTCTCCATCCATTATTTCGGACCAATTTAAGCCCGAATCCATGGATTTAAAAAACCCTTTATTTGAACTCAAATAAAGTTCTGATGAACTATTGGGATGCATAACGATGTCCTTTACATTATGAGATTCTGATTGAAAGACAGGGTCTCCAATTATAGACCATGATTCTCCTCCATCAATAGTATTATATAGTTTCCCATTACTTTCGAAGTAAACTATATCCGGATTGCTATGGTCTATTTCTAACGCAAATATTCTATTCAATACAAGGTTTCTTGTTTTTAAGCTCCAGGTAGAACCCGCATCAATAGATTTCCACAAACCAGAAGTGGCAGAACCCGCAAACATGATGTCCGAATTACTGAAAGAACGTTCTACCGTATAAACGTGTGCCGCTCCTGGAGCATAGCTTCGGCTCGAGGCTTCCTTATCAAAATCATAAGGCCCTATGCAAATCCATTCAGAATTGACATCTTTATTAGCGTTCAAGGTCTCTGATCTTTTTACATAAAGTAGATCCTCCTTTGAATCCATTGAAAAACTTACCTGCCGACCAAAGGACCGCAACCATCTTTTATAAAACTGTGTATGTTCATTTTTCTCTAAGGGGTGTGATTGGTAATAAAGATCATGAGCTATCATTACCTTTTCGGGATCCACGGATACTTCGTACATCAATTTGATCCAATCTGGAGAATTAATGTTTGCCGAATATTTCTGTTCAAATTGCGCCGATAAATTGAAACCAAATATTAGAGAAAGAAGTAAAATGAGGCTGAATTTCATAATTGTTTATTTTTAAAAATTTAAAGATAAGGAAAAAGAATACCAAATCGTTTTCGCTCACTTACGCAAGAATTGACTCTAAATATAGTACCTTCGCGATTCAATAATCTACTCATGATCATCTCAGAAGTTAGCTATTTAGGAAATCTTAGAACTGAGGCAAAGCACCTTAAGTCAAATGATACTATTATTACTGATGCCCCTGTTGATAATAATGGGAAAGGTCAAGCTTTTTCACCAACGGATTTGGTCGCAACGTCATTAGCGTCGTGCGCGATGACCATTATTGGAATTTATTGTGAGAAAAACGACATTAAATTTGAGCACTGTGATGCCAAAGTCGAAAAATTAATGGGGAACAACCCCAGAAAAATTGAACAAATCAATGTCACTTTTTACGTGTCAAAAAATGAATGGGACAGCGATACATTAAATAAAATAATCAAGGAAGCCAAGGCTTGCCCTGTGTCTATCACACTTGAAAATCAAGTCCAAATCGATTATAAATTTCTCTAAATGGAAAATAAAAAAGAAACCTATCAAAGGAAGGAAAAAAAAGATATCATCTTCGGAATCCATCCTGTTATTGAAGCTGTGAAATCTGGCCAAGAATTGAATAAAGTCATGATCCAAAGAGGAATAGAAAAGGAGCATTTCAAAGAACTTAAAGACGCACTTGCAGACAAAGATTATTATATTCAATATGTTCCCATTGAAAAACTAAACACTTTAACAGCTGGAAATCACCAAGGTGTTGTTGCATTCGTAACCCCTATTGAATACCAAAAAATTGAAACCCTTGTAGATCAATGGATAGAAGAAGAAAAAAAACCATGTATACTCGTTCTAGATAGAATTACAGATGTGCGAAACTTTGGAGCAATTGCTAGATCAGCAGAGTGTCAAGGTGTTGATGCGATTCTTATTCCTTCGAGAGGCTCTGCATTAGTAACCGCTGACGCTGTTAGAACTTCTTCTGGAGCATTAAGCCGTATTCCAGTTTGCAAAACAGAAAACTTAAAGAACAGTTTGTTTTACATTCAACAATCAGGATACAGAATCGTAGCATGTACAGAGAAGTCATCCATGCCTTTGCAAGAGGTAAATTTACGTGGAGCAATGGCAATCATAATGGGTTCTGAAGAAAATGGCATCACCTCTGACCTGATTAACATGGCAGACCTACGAACTAATATTCCTATGCGGGGTGTTATCGCTTCTTTAAACGTAGGTGTTGCTACAGGTATTATTTTGTACGAAAAAATGAGACAAGAGCTCGATCGCTAAGCTCCTAAATCAGGTAGAGTACAAGAGCTGGGTTACCATGACAGGAAGCTCCTCTAAAGCCCCACAGGTGTATTCGTAATTTTCTTTAGAGATTCGGTGTGGATCAAAGTGGATGGCTTTCATACCAGAATTTAACGCACCTGAAACATCCGCCCTGAAATCATCTCCAATCATCAAAGCATCAACAGCCGAGCAACCTGCTTGTTTCATCGCATATTGAAAAATAGCGCGAGAAGGCTTGTTTTCCCCAACTGCTTCTGAACAAACAATCACATCAAAATAAGTATCTAGACCACAATTCTTAAGTTTGATATATTGCACCTCCTCAAAGCCATTCGTGATAATATGCATAACGAAACCGATATCTTTGAGCTCATTTAAACATGCTATAGTACCCGGAAATAATCCCGTTTGAAGCGGCGAGATACTCACATATTGCTCAGCCATCTGTTGTGCCAAGTAGAGGTCATCCTTATGAAATTGTTTTAATGTTGCATAAAACCGCTCATATCGGAGGATTTCCTTTGTGAGTTGACCTTTGCTATACAGTCCCCACAAACGTGCATTATGAGGCACATAAGCATTATAAAATCGATCAAAAGAACCAAATATAACCTCAAGTTTTAATGCGCTAAAAATAGTTTTTAAAGCCTTTTTTGAATTCGTATCAAAATCCCATAGGGTACGGTCCAGATCAAAAAACACATGCTTTCTAGGTAAAGACATAAACAATAAAGGTGGTTAAAGTTGCATTGATTGCCATACCAATGATTATAAATAAAAAGGTAAAAGACTCCCGACCGAAAAATTTCGCAACGACTATAGATCCGAGGGGAACTGAAAGTAAAAAAGGAGCCCAGAAACAAATCCCAAGCTTTCCAAATCGATTCTTTAACTTCACGATCCCCTTATTCACCCGCGTAAATTTATTTTTCTCCACAAAGGAGCCTCCCTTTTCAATTCGCTCTTTTTCTCTTTTAATCCGCGTTCGATTCATGAAGAATTCCGCAGAATAATAGAATACGGCAGCACCAAAAGTCCCTCCGATGAATATAGAAATCGCCGTTTCTAGGGACGTTACTCCAAGATGAGGCCCCGGAATTGCCGAGAACATGAATTTCACTGTGGCTAAGGATGCTAGGGTGATATATGCAGACCAATTCATTGTTATAATTTTGTGCCAAAAGCTAAATCACCGGCATCACCTAGACCCGGAACAATATAAGATTCCGAAGTCAATTCAGGGTCTATTGCAGCTGTCCAAATATCCGTAGATTTAGGCAACTCCTTTTCAAGCAAACCAATTGCTTGTGGGGTTGCAATAGAAACAATAACGACTACTTTCTTAGGGGTGCCAAATTTCAGAAGTGCTTTATAAACCTCGACCATCGAATTCCCGGTAGCTAACATAGGATCTGAAATTATCCAAATCTTACCATCTAAATCCGGAGCCGCTAAATATTCTACTTCAATCGTAAAATCCTCTTTTGTAGAATGTGACCGATAAGCTGATACAAATGCGCTATCGCAGCGGTCAAAAGTATGTAGTAGCCCATTATGCATTGCTAAACCTGCTCTTAAAATCGTGATGAGAACAGGATTCTCTGATAAATGAGATTCCTGAGACAAGCCCAAGGGGGTTTGTACTTCCCTTTGGATATAATCCATTTTTTTTGAAGCTTCATATCCCAAGACCGAAGCGATGCGTTCCAAATTTGACCTAAATCTCATAGGATCCTTCTGGATGTTTACGTCCCTAATCTCGGATACATAATGACTTGCAATAGAAGGATTATCGGAAAGGTTGTACAGCATTTAATTCTGTTTTTATTCGTAATAAAAGTAAGTAGAAAAAAAAGATTAATGGCGTATAAACAACAGAACTTAAGCCTACCTATTCTATAAAAAATAATACATTCGTAAATGAATAATAATAAAAATAACGATTCCAAAAAGGTAGCAATCTTAATTATCGTTGCCGCACTTGGTTACTTTGTTGACATATATGACATGGTGTTATTTGGCGTAGTAAAGGCTGAAAGCTTAAGTGTAATAATGGAAGGTCAATCACTTGAATTACAGAGTTCTAAAGGTAAATTTTTATTCAACATTCAAATGCTAGGAATGCTCATAGGCGGAATCCTATGGGGCGTACTTGGAGATAAAAAAGGAAGACTAAAAGTTTTGTTTGGCTCCATCCTTCTATACTCGATTGCAAACCTTATTAATGCTTTTGTAACCGATGTAACCACCTATGCGATTGTCAGATTAATCGCGGGTATTGGTTTGGCGGGAGAGCTTGGCGCAGGGATCACACTGGTATCTGAAACCATGTCAAAAGAAAAACGTGGATACGGAACTATGCTGATCGTCACCTTTGGTGCGCTTGGAGCAGTTGCAGCCTCTGTTGTTGGATCCGAAGGTGGCGTTATTGCGGATTATATATTCAGCATTACGGGGACACAATTATATAATTGGCAGGTTACCTATCTCGTAGGCGGATGCCTTGGTTTACTCCTTCTTTTACTTCGAGTTGGTACGATTGAATCCTCATACTTCCAAAATATGAAGCAAGATAATTCCGTTGAAAAAGGAAACTTGAAAATTCTTTTCAAGAGTAAAGAAATTTTTAAAAAGTACCTTCATTGTATAGTCATCGGAATACCAATTTGGTATGTGGTCGGATTACTCGTCATGAATTCAAAAGACAACTTCGCACCTCTTATGGGGATACATGATATAGAAAATGGACAAGCTGTAATGTATACCTATATTGGATTATCAGTAGGCGATCTCATTTCAGGAGTACTAAGTCAATGGCTTCGTAGTCGAAAAAAGGTCGTCCGTCTCTACCTCATATTTACGCTTCTATTGATTACCACCTTCTTGTTTTTCATGGATGGAGCATCAAAAGACCTTTACTACACGATGTGCTTTTTGTTAGGAACGGCAACAGGATATTGGGCGCTATTTGTTTCTATCGCCGCAGAACAGTTTGGAACGAATATTAGATCCACAACAGCGAATACGATTCCAAATTTTGTAAGAGGTTCTGTCAATCTAATTATGCTGAGTTTTGGATTGTTAACCGCTTTGAACATAGGAGATGCAAGTTCAGCCTATATCATTGGCGTATTCTTTATTATACTCGCACTATATAGCCTAAGCCAACTTGAGGAAACCTTTGGAAAAGATTTAGATTATTTCGAAACGTAGTCTTTATTTCTTTTCGACGACAGCAGAAATAGTCAATACGGTTTCTTTAGGCTCCGTATTTGCTGTAACTCGAATCGTCTTTGACTGTTTGTTTAATTGACCAACTTTAGGATGGAAAACCACCTCAATCTTATCACTTTTTCCAGGTGCAATAGGTTTTGTTGGCTTTGATGGGGTTGTACAACCGCAACTGGCTTTAACATCTTTAATAATTAACGGGGATTTTCCAGTATTGGTCACCCTGAACACAGTCTTATTGTCCGTGTCTTCCTTTATTTTACCAAAATCATGTTGCTCTTTGTCAAACTTTAAGGAAGTCAAAGGCGCTGTTTCAACTGGTTCTTCTTCATCTAAAATCGCTAACAACTCCACTTCGAATACCAAGGGCATAAATGGCTTGATAACCGTTCCCGACTTGCCACTTGCTCCATAAGCTAGTTCTTGAGGAATATAAAACCTATATTTTGACCCGACACTCATTAATTGAAGTCCTTCTGTCCATCCTCTAATAACTTGATTCAATTTAAATTCAGAAGGCATATCGCGATCCACCGAGCTGTCAAAAACATCTCCTTCCGGAGTCGTTCCATGATAATGTACGCTCACTTTAGTTGTTGCATTTGGCTTTGGTCCCTCGCTTGGCGTAACAATTTCATATTGCAAGCCCGATGATGTTGTCGTAACACCCGCTCTTGTTGCATTTTTTTTCAAGAAATCCTCTCCCTGTTCCTTGTAATTAACCTCAGGAACTTCCTTAATCACAACATCCAAAGGCAAATCAGAACCACAAGATGACATTATTAATGTAAGTGTTAAGGTAAATAAACCTAATATACTTATTTTCATGTTATTAACGTTTTATTTTAAATCAATTTAGAAGTCTTTTTTATTAAAAAAAATAACTTAAAAAAAAATGTGCCCACGACTGGACTCGAACCAGCACACCTTGCGGCACCACCCCCTCAAGGTGGCGTGTCTACCAATTTCACCACGTGGGCATTTTCACTGCAAATATAGACTATTTTTCATTTTATAAATGAATGCGTATAAACTAAAAATCACAAAAATTTGATTTACTTTTGATTGTAATTAAACATACATGAGTGATTCAAAAGTTAGTAAAATAACATTCGCAGGGATTTTAATTAGTACCGGGATCGTTTTCGGAGACATTGGAACGTCGCCATTGTATGTGTTTCAAGCAATCACCGGAGGAGGAACCAATATCAATGAAGGTTTCATTCTTGGTGGGCTATCTAGTGTTATTTGGACCTTACTACTCATCGCAACATTCAAGTATGTTTATTTTGCCTTAAACGCAGACAACAAAGGAGAAGGAGGGATTTTTGCGCTTTTCGCATTATTAAAAGAAAGACGATTTAGATGGATCATCATTCCGGCACTAATAGGCTGCTCGACGCTTATTGCCGATGGATTCATTACACCAGCCATATCTATTTCTTCGGCTGTAGAAGGACTCAACACAATCTACCCTAACCTACCAGTCATCCCAATCGTTGCAGGTATTGTAGTTTTATTATTTACAGTGCAGCAATTTGGCACAATGGCAATCGGAAAATTTTTCGGGCCATTTATGATCATCTGGTTTTCATTTCTAGGATATCTAGGAGCAATGCAAATTATTGAAAATCCGACGGTTCTCAAAGCACTTAACCCGTGGTGGGCATTTAATTTAGTCGCTAATATTGATGGGGGGTTTTGGGTGTTAGGATCTGTATTCCTTTGCACGACTGGAGCCGAAGCTCTTTATTCTGATCTTGGACATTGTGGAAAGGGAAATATCAGAGTAAGTTGGGCTTTTGTGGCAACCTTATTGGTAATGAACTACATGGGACAAGCCGCATTGTGTTTAAGCCCAGGATTTGGATTAGAAACGAATCAAACAATATTCTACTCCATGGTTCCAGAACACATCATGCCCTTTGCGATTGCCATTGCTACCGCAGCCACAATCATCGCTTCCCAAGCTTTAATTACAGGTGTATTTACCCTTATGAATGAGGCAATTAAACTAAAGCTATGGACCAACTTGAAAGTAAAATATCCGACGGATCATAAGGGGCAAATTTACATTCCATTTATCAATTGGTTCCTGATGTTTGGCTGTCTATTGGTGATCTTTATTTTTAAAAAATCTAGTGCTATGGAGCACACTTATGGCTTGGCAATTACTATCGACATGGTGATGACATCCATTCTTCTAGGTTTTTTACTAATCGTCAAATACCCTAAAAGACAGCTTATGTACCTATCTATATTTTTGCTTTTCATTGCTATAGAAGGCGTATTCCTAATGTCAAACCTTGGTAAGATTGTTTCTGGTGGCTGGTTCACTTTAATTTTAGCAGCTTCTTTCTTTGCCCTACTATACTTGTATTACAAGGCTCGAGAGCTGCGAACGAGCATCACAGAGTATACTTCTATGAAAAAAGTGATTCCCTTGCTTACAGCGGTTAAAAACGACCCAAAAATACCCTTTGAGGCTACGAATCTTGTATTTCCTACACGGAGTAATTCCCCTAACAAAATTGACACAACGGTTTTCCATTCACTTTTCAAAAAGAAACCTAGAAAAGCGGATATCGTTTGGTTCCTTCACTTAGATATTCAGAATGAGCCTTGGGGCGTTCATTATTCAGTGAATGAGATCATCGACAAGTCATGCTACTATGTGAGTCTTCAGCTAGGATTTAAGGAAGAACATCATATTGAATACATGATGCGCAAAATTCAAAGAAAAATGGTTGAAAAATATGAATTGTCAGGAGACAGTGCATTTGAATCTGTTAGAGGCACATTTGAAGAAGTTGATTACCGTTTTGTTGTAATTAATTCAAGAGTTTCTGCCGATGATGACCTCACACCTTTCCAAAACATCTGCGTTAAGGCCTATCGTTTTGTGAAAAGCACGGGATTGAAACCGGCTGAAGATTTCGGATTGGATAAAACAAATGTCACCGTGGATTACGTTCCTATTTCCGTTACTAAATCTGTAGACCAAGAAGTTATTGAAGACTTCGAGGACTACTCTATCACTTAATTAAGCATGAAAATACACGTTCTAAATACTGGGTTTTTCAAGCTAGACGGCGGGGCTATGTTCGGCGTTGTGCCTAAAAGCCTATGGTCTAAAACAAACAAAGCTGACTCAAATAACATGTGCTCATGGGCATTAAGATGTATGCTTATAGAGCAGGGAGACAGACTGATCTTAGTGGATACAGGCATGGGGGAAAAGCAGTCTGAAAAGTTTTTTTCCTACTATTATTTACATGGTGAAGACGCACTAGACAAAAACTTGAAAGCCCTTGGGTTTTCTCGTGACGACATCACAGATGTATTCCTAACACACCTGCACTTTGACCATTGCGGAGGAGCCGTAGAATGGAACGAAGAAAAAAATGGCTATCGACCCACATTTAAAAACGCACGATATTGGAGCACGAAAACACATTGGGATTGGGCCGTAACCCCTAATGACCGCGAAAAGGCTTCCTTTTTAAAAGAAAACATTATGCCGCTGCAAGAAAGCGGTCAACTTCAATTCGTGGAAAGAGATGGGGCTTTCACAAAGAATGTATTTGAGAATTTTGATGTTCTTTTCGTTGATGGACATACAGAAAGCATGATGATTCCCCACATCAAGTATCAAAACAAAACACTGGTTTTCATGGCTGATTTATTACCTAGCGTAGGCCACATACCTCTTCCCTATGTGATGGGGTATGACACAAAACCCTTAACTACCTTAAAAGAAAAAGGTGAATTCCTTATCAAAGCTCAAAAAGAGGATTATATATTGTTTCTTGAGCATGATTCCATAAATGAATGTTGTACCTTAATGGAAACAGAAAAAGGAATTCGGCTGGACCGAAGCTTTGACTTTAAAGAAATGTTTTAGATGAATGAACCAAATTCTTCTGATAAAAAACCTACGAAATCCTATTCAGAGAAGGACCAATGGAATGATGACCTTGACCTTCCACCATTGCAGCATAAGAAAACTACAGCGAAAAAACCAATCCTCGAAAAAGCCGATTTCGACAAAAAAAAGAAGCAACCTTGGAAATTATACCTAAGTGTTATTGTGATTATAGTTTTAGGCGGCGGTTTTTATATCTTCAATTCTGAGTCAATTCCAGAAAACAACACACAAAAAATACATTCTGTCGATGCAAAAATCCCTGATACGATTCCAGATCAAATAATCCCTTCGATAGAGAATAAAGAAGTTGTCTTTTCTGAGGACACAATGGTAATAGAGGAACTCATGGAAACAGAACAAGTAATACCCTTTGAATATGAAGTACAGGGGCCTAAAAACTATCACATTATTGTTGGTTCATTTATGAATGAAGCCAACGCAAACCACTGGCTCGATTTAGCTTCCTTTAATGAATATGGGGTTCAATATGTTCGTGAATACAAAGGGTGGTATAGGGTTGTTTTCCTCTCCTATTCAACTGTAGAACAAGCTGAAATTGAAATTGATAACATACGAAATGACTTAAATTTAAAAGCATGGATCGCCTACATGAATTAAAAAATCCAAAAGAAATCATAACTGCGATGATGGAAAAGGATGAATTTAGCAAATGGCTTGATATCCAAGTAGATCGAATTGATATAGGTCACTGTTCCTTGTCTTGTACCGTAAGAAAAGAAATGCTCAATGGGTTCTCAATTGCACATGGAGGAATCGCTTATTCAATTGCAGACACGACTTTAGCCTTCGCAGCCAATAGTAATGGATACCAAAGCTTTAGTATCGAAACTTCAATTTCACATCTTCACAAAGTTCAAGAATCCGATGTACTCAAGGCGGAATCAAAAGAGATTCATAGAGGCAAGAAAACCGGAGTTTATCATGTGAATGTCAGCAACCAACAGAACGAACTTGTTGCGATATTCAAAGGCACTGTTTACATCTCAAAGATTCCTTGGTAAAATTATGCACGCATAATAAATTTTTACTAATTTAGTCATTGAATGGAGCAAGAACAACCTTTATTTATTGACTTTCTAATTCGCCATGCTTGGCATCGTGTTTCGAGAATGTACAATAACACAGCGAGCACCGAAGGAATGACTATGTCGGTAGGTTTTATTCTCATGATCGTCGAAAAAAGTGGTACCCCAAGTACACAACTTGGACCCAAAATGGGCATGGAACCCACCTCTCTTTCTCGAACTTTAAACAATATGGAGTCCAGTGGTTTAATTGAAAGAAAGGAATTCTCGGGAGACAAAAGGAAAGTAAATATTTTTCTGACAAAAAAAGGAGTTACAAAAAGAAAGCTTGTGAAAAACTTCATTTTAGATTTTAATCAGAAAATCGAATCAAAGTTTAAAGACCGTGACTTACAAGGATTCATGAATGTCATGAATGCTGTAGACCTAGCCATTGAAGATGTAGAAACTAAAAAAAATAACGAATTGTAATTACACGCATTATGAAAAGATTTATTAGAAAAGTAGCCGTTTTGGGTTCAGGAGTTATGGGATCAAGGATCGCCTGTCATTTTGCAAACATAGGATGCGAAGTTCTACTTTTAGATATTCCTCCAAAAGAGCTTGATGCAGCAGAAGCTAAAAAAGGATTGTCAATCGATGCAGCAGCTGTAAGGAATAGAATTGTTAACCAATCCTTACAATTTGCGCTAAAGTCAAACCCCTCACCTATTTACAAAAAGTCTTTTGCCTCAAGAATTGAGACAGGGAATTTTGATGATGATCTTCAGAAAATAAAAGATTGCGACTGGATCATCGAAGTGATTATCGAACGACTTGATATTAAGCAACAGCTCTTTGAGAAAGTTGAGGTCCATAGAAAAGCGGGGACCTTGATCTCTTCCAACACCTCTGGGATTCCTATTAATATGATGCTCGATGGTAGAAGCGAAGATTTCCAGAAACACTTTTGTGGAACTCATTTCTTCAATCCCCCAAGATATTTACAACTTTTAGAAATCATACCAACTCCAAAAACAGACCAAACCGTTGTTGATTTCTTAATGGATTATGGATCAAAGATCCTTGGTAAGAAAACTGTACTATGTAAAGACACTCCCGCCTTCATTGCAAATCGTGTAGGTGTATATTCGATTATGGCGCTATTTCATGCTGTGAAAGAAATGGGTTTTAGTGTTAGTGAAGTCGATAAGCTATCTGGACCCATTCTAGGACGCCCAAAATCTGCCACTTTTAGAACCTGCGATGTTGTTGGACTTGACACCCTTGTTCATGTTGCAAATGGTTTGAAGGCGAATTGTCCGAACGACGAGGAAAAAGAGCTTTTTGAATTGCCCGATTACATATCAAAAATGGTTGATAAAAATTGGCTTGGATCAAAAACTGGACAAGGTTTTTACAAAAAAGAAAAGGATGAAAATGGAAAGAAAACCATCTTGGCTCTAGATCTAGAAACCTTAGAATACAAAAAACCAGAGAAAGTAAAATTCCCAACACTGGAGATGGCAAAGCCGATAGAAGATTTGCACCAGCGTACTAAAATGCTCGTCATGGGTATGGATAAAGCTGGAGAATTTTACAGACGTATTTTCGGTGGCTTGTTGGCATACGTTTCAAACAGAATCCCCGAAATATCTGATGATTTCTATAAAATAGATGATGCTTTGAAAGCTGGATTTGGCTGGGAGCTAGGCCCCTTTGAATCATGGGATTTATTTGGCTTTGAGCAGGGAACAAAGTATATTAAGGATGCTGGAAAAACGATGGGTAATGCCATCAATGATATGAGAGATGCAGGAATGACCACATTCTATAAAATAGAAAATGGGAATAGACTGTTTTTTGACATGGCATCCAAAAGCTACAAAATTGTTCCAGGAACAGAAGAGATTGTCGATTTGAATTCTCTGAGAAGCGAAAACAAAGTATGGGGCAATTCAGATTGTACACTTGTACATATTGGGGATGGTATATTAAATCTTGAGTTTCACACCAAAATGAATACCATTGGTGGAGGTGTTCTACAAGGAATCAATAAAGCGATTGACCTTGCCGAAGAGCGCTACTCAGGGCTAGTAATCTCCAATACGGGACAGAATTTCTCAGCAGGCGCAAATGTCGGTATGATATTCATGATGGCGGCTGACCAAGATTTTGACGAATTGAATTTTGCAGTGAAAGCTTTCCAAGATACAACCATGCGCATCAGGTACTCGAACATACCAGTCATCGTTGCCACACACAATCTAACCTTAGGAGGTGGCTGTGAAATATCATTACACGCCGATAAAGTTGTTGCTCATGCTGAAACCTATATGGGCTTAGTAGAATTTGGTGTAGGCCTCATCCCTGGGGGTGGCGGTACCAAAGAATTTGCAAAACGATTGTCTGACGAACTTCGAGATGGAGACATTAAAATCAACCGTTTAAGAGATCGCTTTTTAACTGTCGGCCAAGCTAAAGTATCTCTGTCCGCATATGAAGCCTTTGATTATGGTTACCTAAGAGAGGGAATCGATGAAGTTGTTGTTTCAAGGGACCACCAATTAACTAGAGCCAAGGCGGCCTGCCTAGAATTATCGGAAAAAGGTTATGTTCCTCCAAAACGAGAAAAAAACATCACGGTCCTTGGACAAGAAGGATTAGGCATTGTATATGTTGGTGCTAATTCGATGTTGTCTGGGAATTATATGTCCGAACACGATCGGATTATCTCTGAAAAACTGGGCTTTGTTCTTTGTGGTGGGGATCTCTCCGAAAATACGATCGTATCCGAACAATACTTATTAGACTTAGAGCGTAAAGCATTCCTAGAATTGTGCCGTGAAAAAAAGACACTAGAGAGAATTGAAAGCATTGTTAAGTACGGGAAAATCCTGAGAAATTAAACTTTAGTAATTCGAATGACAACGCGTCTATTCTTGGCTCGGTCTGTTTGATTGACTCCTGGATTCAATGGATTCTGCTCACCTTTAAAGTCAATTGAGATAAGATTAGAATCAACACCTAGGTCCTTCTTGAGTACCGAAGCCACAGCAACGGCCCTACTTTTGGAAAGCCTCATATTATAGGCTTCTGGACCAATGAAATCAGTATGTCCAATAAGCTTAAACTCACATTTATTTGAGTCAATGAATTCAGAAATTATTTGCTTAATTCTTGATGCCTCGATGGGATTGACACCAAAAGAATCAAAGTCAAAATTAACGAGTAGCTCAATTTCCTTTTCTTGATTTTTAATATTAGATGAATCTGCTATCGACTTTTTAGATTTAGAAAATCTTGCAATGAAATCTATTGAATATTCAGTATACCTTTCATTTTCGATAGGCTCAATGGTCCTTTCAGAAAAGAGCCCTTCCCGGTCATCTAAAACAGAAACAATGGCAACCTTGCTTAAGCCTGGTATTGAAAGGGTGTAATTCCCTTTAGCATTTGATCTTGTTTGACCTAAAATCTCATCGTCACAAGTCACCACTACCGTCATTTGAACCGGCTGCTGATTCACCTCAATTTTACCATAAACCAAGGCTGTCCTTTTTGGTTTTAAATCCGAAGCTAGTCGGGATAAGTCTGCAAACCAAATGTCTAAATTCCGCACAAAAAAAGCCGCTGCTCCTTCACCTGAAATCACAAAGCCCATATCGTTGCTAGCCGAATTAAAAGGCTTACCTATATTACTTATTGAGCCTACCTTCCCGTTCTTTAAGCTCGATTTTAATATATCCAGACCACCAAATCCACCATGCCCATCTGAAGAAAAATAAAAGGTCGTGTTGTCTGACGCTATAAAAACAGAACGTTCATCAGCTTTTGTACTCACCCCTAATAATTTTGGATAGCTCCAACTTCCTTGTTTTTTTGTACTGTAGTACAAATCCATATTTCCAGCATACGAAGGGCCGCATGCTACGATAAAAGTATTCCCATCTGGAGAAATAGACATACCATCGGTGGCATATCCTGAATGAGCCCTGAACATCATTCTAAAATATTGATTAATGCCCCCACCTAAACCTCGAATAGACTCAACGACTCCGTCCTTGAAATGCGCTTCGTAATAAGGACCTCCCGTTTCCGCCCAATTGTCCTTCCAGCTTTGAAAAACTATTTTTTGACCATCAAAAGAAACGGAGGGCTCATCCTCTCCCCTTCTTGTATTTAATTCACTAACCTTTTGAGGGACGCCCCAAAATCCACTTTTCTGGAAATTAGACTTATAAAGATCCCCCTGCCCATATAGGCTTCTATTCCTGGGATTTTCGATTCGTGTAGACATAAAATACAAGGCTTCGCCATCCGGAAGTAATGATAGATTACATTCACGATATTCAGTGTTTAGAACATCTAACGCCCTAATATTAATTTTAGCGGTATGATCCAGCACTTCAACTTCTTGAGCTACAAGAATATATCCTGGAATGATTGCAAAGACATAAAGAACATAAAAAAGTAGTTTCATTTTCTTGATAAATAAAAAGATGATAAAAGTTACGAATCATTTTTAAAAAAGTCTTTCTGAATCAGAAATTAAGTTTACTTTTGTATCTCCTTTTTAAGGATTATTCATTTTTGAATCTGACTGTTGTCAGAGATTGAAAGATTAAAAAAATGGTTTGGTAGTTCAGTTGGTTAGAATACCTGCCTGTCACGCAGGGGGTCGCGGGTTCGAGTCCCGTCCAGACCGCAAGCCACTATGGCTGGTGGAACAGAAAAGCCTTGAGAGTATCAACTTCTCAAGGCTTTTTGCTTTCTAAGAGTTTCGATTATATGACCGATTCTACATAAACAACGGTAATTCGTGTTAAAGCTTTTTCTTTCGTGCCTGGCCTCTTATACTCATATAGCCGCATAGTGCTTCTACATAAGTCTACATAGTTCTTGTCAGATAGCTTCTCATAGTTCGTGTCTATGAAGTCAAGTAGGTCGTCTATTGTTTGTGCGTCGTCGTCTTTATTTTTAAGCTCGAACGTCTTTTTGCCTAAATCCAATGTTTTTGAGAAGAGAGGTGGCCTTATCTATATTATTCTGCTGAACCATTACGTAATCATTGGTATATGTTGATGTCAAGGTGATATCAATTCCCTTAGAAGCAAATGCTGACGCAATTGCAGCAAGAAAGCCCTCGCAGTAAAAAGGGTTTCCACATTTAATATTTAGTAAAACCCAATTGTCTGGATTTCTCTCGTAGTCTCCTAAGTCAGCTAGGTTTGACGTCTTTGTAACTACAGTGATTTCATCTGAATCCCTGGTCACAATCAAATGTTTTTCAGGAGTATGAACATTTGTAACCTTTGCATACACATACAAACCATTTTCTATAGTAAACCAGCTGGTTTGAATAACTTTTTTTAAGTCTTTGCTTATTTCTGTCATATCATTGATTATAATTATAAAGATAAATAATCTTTAATTTCCTTAAAAAACGAAAATTGATTGGATGCCCGATCAAAGTTCTGTTCGGAATGTTCTACTTGGTAATAAACATCCCTATGTAAGATAATCGGTGAGAAATCGTATCGACTGAATTAATGATATACATATCGAAGATAATGGAAGTTTTTCTTGTTCGTCAGTCATTAGAAACTGTTGAGCTATACTCAGGCACCTATCTCTAAGTGACTCATAGGCAAGAGAATTAAAGGAATCCGTTTTATCCAATGAATCCACTACTTTAGTATTCGCAAAAGACCGAACCAACCAACAAAAAAACGAATAAATATTTCATAATATTAATTTTTATATAATGTAATCACTTCATTTTCATTACAATAACTTTAAAATTCTTTTCATTATGACATGCATTCAATGATTCAAGTTGAAAAATAAGAATCTTCTATATTTGCAATATGGAAGCAACTTTTTCTACTTAATTGCATCTTAGTATTAGAGGGACGTCTATTTCTTTTTTATTAAATATTTTTTGATCACCATGAACATCAGAAATTTTTCTTTTTTTCTTGTTATAGTTAGCGCAATGGTTTCTATGAGCTGCTCCAACAATGATGCGAAGCAAGAAATAGAAACGCTGAAAGCAGAAATTACCCGTCTAAAACAAAACGACAATAAAGATTTTAGTAACCATTCAGAAAAAAGAGAAGAAATTGTAGAACGTTATGAATCTGGTGCGAAAAAACTCATCGTGACCTATGGCGGTTCAGGAACTGATGAATTTGTATCAAAGAGGATTACATACTACCCAAATGGACAAATTAAAGAAGTGGAGCATTATAAGGATTCAGAGCTCCATGGAGACTACCGAGAATATTATAAAAATGGACAAATATCCGTCAAGGTCAACTACATCGATGGGAAGAAAAATGGTGAGTATTTTGAATTCTATTATGACGGAGTGATTTGGGAGCATGCCTTTTACACTAACGGTGATTATAATGGTGAGTACATTACCTATTTTATTAACGGTAAAATAAAAAGCTATGAACTTTATAAACAAGGGGATCGCATAGAAGCTATATGGTATGACCATAACGGGAATGTTGAATACGAAAATTAAGAACAACCCCTCAAAATAAATTAAGTCTTTCTTCGATTCGAGATGCCTTCTTTAATATAGGCAATTCTATTCCTTCACTTCCACTCTAAATTCCAGTCAATTTGTTAATTTTAAAGTAATTTAGAAAAAGTCTTATTTTACTCTAAACCCTCAATTATTATTAGGGTTTTTAGGATGACATCGAATTAGAATGACGGATGAAATTTACATACAGAGATGCATTGATCTTGCCAAAAAAGGAGTAAGAGCGGTTGCTCCTAACCCAATGGTCGGATGCGTAATTGTACTCGAAGAAAAAATAATCGGTGAAGGGTATCATAAGGTTTACGGGGGGCCCCATGCAGAGGTATTGGCCATAGAAAACGTTTCCGAAAAGCATCTTCTCAAAAAGGCGACCTTATACGTTACTCTGGAACCCTGTTCACATATTGGCAAAACCGCCCCTTGTGCTGACTTAATTATTAAATATGGAATAAGAAAGGTCATTATCGGAACAATTGACCCGAATCCGTTGGTAGGTGGTAAAGGGATTGAAAAGTTGAAAAATGCCGGGATTAAGGTGACTGAAGGAGTCCTTCAAGAACAATGCTTGGAACTTAACAAACGATTTTTTACTTTTCATCAAAAGCAGCGCCCATATGTGATTCTTAAGTGGGCTCAAACCTTAGATGGGTTTTTAGATCGTTTGAGAGAGGATGATACTGAAAAAGTGAATTGGATTTCAGCGCCTGAAACCAGAACACTTGTCCATAAATGGCGCAGTGAAGAGCAAAGCATATTGGTAGGACGAAATACGATAATCAATGACAACCCTTCATTAACCGTTAGAGAATACGGAGGTCTGAATCCGATTAGATTGGTAATTGATAGCCAACTTCAAATTAGTGAGTCCCTAAATGTTTATTCAAAAGAGGCGCCAACTATTGTTTTTAATAGAATAAAAGATGCAAAAGACAACAACATCGAATGGGTGAAAATCAAAGAAACAAGTACCAAGAATATTCTTGATGAATTATACAAAAGAGAGATACAATCTGTTTTTGTAGAAGGAGGAAGTCGAACACTTCAGTACTTCATCATTGACAATGTGTGGGATGAGGCACGAGTTATTGTTGGTCAAAAGTCTTTTAGTGAGGGATATAAAGCACCTGTTATTAACAAAATTCCTGTCAAGTCGATACCTTTTGGAAAAGACATGCTTCATTATTTCAAAAGAAAATGATTGCAATTATAGGCACCGTTGTTTGCTCAACATTAATCTTTGTGATTTTTAGAATTTTCGAAAGGTATAACATCCATACCTTTCAGGCCATCATCATCAATTATCTAACTGCTTTTCTATGTGGCTATTTAATTCACTTTAAAGAGGTTTCCAAAGAGGTATTCGTTCATTTAGAATGGTTGCCATTTGTTGGGTTTTCAGCACTCCTTTTCATCTCCTTATTTCTTTTAATGGCCATCAGCTCCCAAAAAAATGGAATTGCTGCCACATCCGTTGCCGTAAAAATGAGCATGGCTGTATCGATGATAGGGATGATCCTATTATATAATGAAGAAGTTTCTTACCCAAAAGTCATTGGAATCATATTGGCACTCGTTGGGGTGTACTTAATAGCTGCCCCTGGTCCGTCCGGTACAAAAAAGACATCCGCCTACATGTTAATTGTTCTTTTTGTTGGGAGCGGACTTTTGGATCTAAATCTAAATTATGCCCAAAACCATGTCTTGAATCACATTAGCTCGTCCTTATTTACAGCTTTCGGTTTCGGGGCAGCCTTTAGCATCGGTATTGTCGTTTATTTGATACAAATAATAAGGGCCAAGGCAGCACCGTTTCATTATAAAAATGCAATTGCGGGTATTCTTCTAGGTATCCCAAACTATTATTCAATTTATTTCCTCTTAGAATCTTACAATGCGATCTCATGGAATGACTCCAGTATTTTGGCCCTAGTGAATGTATCGGTTGTCATACTTTCTGTTTTGACTGGATTACTTGCTTACAAAGAGGTTCTCAATTCAAAAAAAATCGTGGGAATCGTGGCCTCCATACTCGCGATTTTGATGCTCTACATATCCTCTTAATTTGTACTTTTAAGCACTATGAAATTATTTTGCTTCATCTCAATTTTACTCCTGCCTTACTTTTACTTTGCGCAAAGTAAGATTACGCTAGCCGTTTTAAAATACAATGGCGGTGGTGACTACTACGCGAACCCGACGGCATTGCCGAACCTTATCAAATTCTGTAACAACAGCCTTGAAACCAATCTCAATGAAGAAGATGTTCCCTATGTAGAAGCAGGGAGCAAGGATCTTTTTCGATTTCCTTTCATTCATATGACAGGACATGGAAACGTTGTATTATCGCGACAAGAGGTTACGAACCTAAGACTTTACTTTGAAGCTGGTGGCTTTTTACACATTGATGACAATTACGGAATGGATCCCTTTATTCGAGTGGAACTTAAAAAAGTATTTCCGCAAACTGAGCTTATTGAAATCCCTGCGAATCACCCCATATTTCATCAAACATTCAATTTCCAGGGTATCCCTAAGATTCATGAGCACGATGGGAAAGCAGCGCAAGCATTTGGAATTCACCTTAACGGTCGGTTGGTCTGCTTATATACTTATGAAACGGATCTCAGTGATGGATGGGAAGATGCCAATGTGCACAATGACACTGAAATCAAAAGAAGAGAAGCACTCGAAATGGGAGCAAACATCATTCAATATGTTTTCACGAATTAATGATTGTGGTCATGCCCCTCGTGGTCATGCCCCTCGTGGCCCGAAGTCCCTTCCTTATTCTCGCTGAAATCAAGTAATTGGATGTCAAAAATCAAATCTGAATATGGCGGGATAGCTCCTTTTTTCCCAGCCTTACCATAGGCTTGGTAATAAGGGATAATTACTTTAATTTTCTCTCCTTTACCAATTAAGGCAATGCCTTCCTCAAAACCTGGAATCATTTTTTGCACCTTATATCGAAAGCTAAGAGGCTCATTTCTATCTAAAGAAGAATCAAATTTCTCCCCATTGGACCTAAAAGACCCTGTATAATGAAGAGTCACTTGCATACCTTCCTTTAATCCAGGAACGTTTTCACCTTTGCGGGCTTTTCTTCGCTTTTTCTCTTTAACATATACAAGGCCAGATTCAGTGAGCTTGGCACGACGGTGCTTCTTTTTCACCTGCTTGTACATGTATTTGCTATAGTCTTCCTCAGACATAGCTGAGATCATTTCTAATTCTTGTTTTCTAGATTCCTCCAATGCTTTTAACGGATCATAAACCGAATGAAAAGCTTCCATAGCATCAAAGTTAATTGCTGCGCTTCCAATACGAATGATTTTAACACTGCTGATTAGGTCATCTTTTTCGATCTCATTTACGATATCCATTCCCTCCAAGACATGTCCGAAAACCGTATGTTTGCGGTCTAACCAAGTCGTCGCTTTGTGCGTGATGAAAAACTGACTGCCATTCGTATTCGCTCCTGAATTAGCCATTGATAAAATACCAGGTCCGCTATGCGTCAAACCATCAACAATTTCATCATAAAATTCATATCCTGGATCGCCAGTACCATTGCCTAATGGACAACCTCCCTGAATCATGAAATCAGCAATGACGCGATGAAATTTCAAACCATCATAATATGGAGATTGAATGGAAATACCATCAACCGAAAATCCCCCCTCAGCCAAGCCTATAAAATTGCCTACTGTCATTGGCGTTTTCTCAAATTCCAATTGACAGATTATCAACCCTTTATTCGTGTTGAATTCCGCATAAATGCCATCACCCAAATCTGATTTTTGTCCATAAGAAACACTACTCCAAAATAGGAGTGATAATAAATAAATGAGATTTTTCATTTTAAATTAAATTATAATTATTCGTTTGTGAAGCCCAATAATTCGACCTCAAAGATTAAAGGCATAAAAGGTTTGATAAAAGCACCCTGTGGATTGGCTCCGTATGCTAGTTCTTGCGGGATGAAAAACTTAAATTTTGAACCAATTGACATTAATTGCAAGCCCTCGGTCCATCCTGGAATGACTTGGTTTAATCCAAATTCAATCGGTTCTCCACGATCAACAGAACTATCAAAGACCTCTCCTTTAGGAGTCGTGCCATGATAATGAACCTTTACTTTGGAAGTAGCAACAGGCTTTTCACCATTGCCTTTTTTCAAGACCATATATTGAAGACCGGATGCCGTTACTTGAATATCCTTATTCTTTTTATTTTCCTCAAGAAATTTTTCTCCTTCTACCTTGAGAATCAAATTGTCTTTTTCTGCTGCTTCCGCCTTAATTTTATTTTTATTCTGGAAATAAGAACTAATAATAGCGTTTCCCGGATCTAGACATAAGGGCTGAGAAGAATTTAGACCGTCTTTTAATCCTTGCACAACAAGTGCTTTATTGGCTTCACTTAAATCACGAAGAACATTGGTCGCAATGGATTGGCCGATTAAATAGGATACGCTGTCGATTTGTGAATTTAAAGTCGCTTGACTAAAGGTACTTGATGCCATCATAAGGAATAGCATAAATGTGGAGATTTTCATTTTCATTTAATTTCTGTTATCAATGCCCCAAAGCATTTTATTTCTAATTGTATCTAAAAAATTATTGTTTTCAAATTTAATGACTTTGATCATAAAATCAGCTTTTTTTATCACGATTTCTTGCCCCTGACGAATGCTAATTGATTTACCATCTAAACTCAATAAGTATGAACGACCTCTACCTTCAACATTCAAAGTAATAGGCATATGGTCAGGGATGACCATTGGTCTTACATTCAAGTTGTGAGGCGCAATAGGTGTAACAATATGCACTTGACATCCAGGGGTTACAATTGGACCTCCACAGCTTAAATTATAAGCCGTAGAACCTGTTGGGGTCGAGACAATCAAGCCATCAGACCAATACGTATTCAGGAAATTCCCATCTAAGGACACCCTAACCGTCATCATTGATGAAGAATCCTTTTTATGAAGTGCCAATTCATTCATGGCAAAAAAATCATTTTCTAACAATCCATCATCGGCGTGAACCCTTAATAAAGATCTTTCTTGATAAATATATTTTTTATCCCGGACCAATCCTAAGGCCTCTTGGATATTTTCTTTAGAAACATTTGCTAAAAATCCGAGTCTACCCGTATTAATCCCTAGTATAGGGAAACCTGAACTTCGGATATAATTAACAGACTTTAGAAAGGTACCATCTCCACCTATACTAATCATCAAATCGACTCCTGAAGTCAAATCATTAGCAGAAGAAAAGGTGTCAAATGGGAAATTTAAAGTGGTTTTTTGAGTGAGAGATTTTGACATTTCTTCTTCAAGAATCATTTCCCATCCAAAAGAACTCAACGTTTCAAATACTTCATTGAATGCTGGTAAGGTCTGCTTGGTAATTTTTCGTCCGTAAATTGCTACGCGCATAATTAGTATTTCAGGTAGTTCATCAGGATGTCATAACGCAATTTCAAGTCATCAGACCCCATTCCATTTTGATACTGTGCCTTTACGACATAATCATAACGTTCAAAGGTTTGAATAATATGCGTCAAATCCAGTTGATTAATTTTTAATGTAATATCCAGATTTGTAGATGACGCATCTGATAAAATAGTTGAACTTAATATTTTTGCATTATTACTTTCTACAATTTGGCCTATTTGAGCCATTGAATAATCGGATTGACTTACTTCTAAAACCAATATCCCACCTTTTTCTTTCATGCTGGAGGTATTGGCGATAGTAGTCATGAGCTCAAATATATTCGTGCAGCCAAGATATTTTTCTTGATCATCTAAAATAGGCATAACACTTATTTTAAATTCTGATATTTTTGCTAAAATCTCAAATAGGTGGGCATCTGCCTTCACATATGGACGCGGTAAATGTTGAAATAAGACATCTAAATCCTCACTAAAATCAAGCTTATCTAAAATATCTGTTTCAGAAACGAGCCCCACATAATTGCCGTTCTTTAAAACTGGAAGGTGTGAAACCTTGAATTCATCCATCCAATTCATCGCCTTCTCACCCGAATCAGTATGAACGAGAGGTGGAATATCATATGTTATTAAATCTATGGCGTTCATGACATGCAAAGTAGTTAAATCATTTAAGAGTTTGTAAATTTACTACTTCAAAATTAGTGCCATGATTAATTTGAGTGTCAATATTAATAAAATCGCTACGCTGCGTAATGCTAGAGGTGGTGACCTGCCAAATATTCTCCAATTTGCAAAGGATTGTGAACGCTTTGGAGCCGATGGAATAACCGTTCATCCCAGACCTGATGAACGGCATATTACGACACGTGATGTTTATGATTTAGAATCTGTGGTTCAAACAGAATTCAATATTGAAGGCTATCCTGACGATAGGTATATGAAAATAATCAAAGAAGTCCTGCCCATGCAGGCTACACTAGTTCCTGATCCTCCAGGAGTATTAACTTCAGACAATGGATGGAATATCGCCAAGAACAAAAAAAAGCTTGTGGATACAATTCAGGAACTTAAATCACTTGGGGTTAGATCCTCCATATTTGTTAATGCAGATATTGAAAGTATGCACTTGGCTCATGATGTCAAAGCGGATGCCATTGAACTATACACAGGCCCCTTTGCAAATAATTTCAGTATAGACCCTGAAATGTCTGTAGAGAATTACGTCAGTGCGGCAAAAATCGCTAATGAACTTGGTCTGAGAATTAATGCCGGGCATGACTTAAGTTTAAAAAATCTCAACTACTTTAAAAATCAAGTACAATTCCTTTCTGAAGTATCAATAGGACATGCTATCATTTCTGACGCATTATATCTAGGAATAGAAGCAGCAATTGCTGCTTATAAGACATGTCTTTCTTAATCCTGAGAAGGCATATGCACAGTTCTTTGAGGAAAAGGTATGCGGATATCGTGTTTCCTGAATAAGCGATCAATTTCAAATCTGATTTCCGATTTGTAGGTTTTAACATCCCAATGTTGATCTGCCCAAAATATGAGTTCGAGCTCAAGGCCATTCTCCCCAAAGTCCGATAACCTCACTATAATTTGATGGGTCTTTTTAACCTTTGGATGGGAATTCGCTGCTTCTTTCAGTAAATCTTTTACTAGCTCCGTATTCGTTCCGTATGCAACGGATACATTAATAATGAAACGTGTTAACTTAGAGCCATGACTCCAGTTTTCCACTTTCTCACGCGTCAATAAGGTATTGGGGATTACCAAAACATTGCCTTCCCAAGTTTGAATTTGAGTTGTTCTGATATTAATTTTTTTAATTCTTACAACCAGTTCATCTTGATCTGAAGTAGAAGATATTTTAATCACATCACCGACCCTTATATTTCCTTCAAGGAGTAAAATAAAACCAGCTATTAAATCTCGGAACGCATCTTGAAGACCTAAACCAACCCCAACCAATACCGCAGTAGAACCAATAAAAAGATTCGTAAGTGGGATGTCTAATGCCTGAAAGCAAAAGAGAAAAGCAAACACATAAATGACATACTTCGCTAATTGGGTATAGATATATTCATTCCCCTCATCGTGAGCGGGATTCACTCTAAGTCTCTTTAGTAAATATAATTTGGAGAAAAACACAGTTATTCTAGCAGAGAATATTATCGTTAGAATAACGATAATATGATAAAATGAAAACTCAAATTCTCCAATCTGAAAAATCGGATAATCAAGCATATCATTAAAGCCCACCAATGGATTATTCACCCTTAAGCTTATAATACACAAGTAAAATGCTAAGAAATAAACACTTTGGCTAATCAATTTAAGTCGCGCAAGCTTTTTACCTCTAATATTAATTTCAGTTTTAGCAACGTATTTATCTAGCAGCTTCAATGCTTCTTTCTTTCCTTTAAAGGCAAGGAAAAAAATCAATCCAATCATAAGAATATTCCATGCATTCACATCAAAAGGTCCACTATGGAAAAGTATTTCGCTCATTATTTTATTATTATTCTACCTAGCATTTCTGAAAGACGTTGTTTTATTTTCTCGAAACTCATTTGTTCTGCCAATAACTCGAGTACTCCATCACCCTCATTACCACCTTCCTTAATCTTATTCTTTATTTTCAGAATCATCTCATCTACTTTGTGATATTTAAAATTATAAACAGAATTCATCACCGATTTATAGATGTCATCACTTTCCGACTGTATAATGATATTGTACTTTTCTCGCCAATTGTAGCTTAACTCAATATCACTACTCTGTAAATGAGATACGAAAGATACGATTTTTTGATTTTCTAGATTCTTAAAATAGGAAGTGGATAGGAGTACCTGATTTTGAAGATTACTTTCAAATTCTTTATATATCATTCTATAGAGGGGACTTTCAAATTCAAGATCATCATTTGTAAGCTCATCATGTATCAATTCAATTACACTCGTTGTCTCCTTTTCTTCATCATCATCAGCAGAAATTATAATTTCTCTCGTTCCAAAAAGCAACATCAATCGGATTAAATCTAGCTCGTACTCAAAAGTAGAGGTTTCATCCTTCTTTTCAGCGGAGGGCTGAATGACTGCAGGCTGATGAGTCGTTCTTTGCTCTTGGTATGACTTTGCGCCTTGTTGATCCTTAGTGAGTTTTGCCCTTAAAAGCTTGATGAGCTCATTTGAAATCGTTTGTTCATTTATTTCAAACTTCTTTGCAATTTCCTGTACGTAAACACTACGGGTAATTTGGTCTGGAATTAAAGCAACGGATTGAACCACCTCTCGAATCAATTTTGATCGTTGAATAGGGTCATTATCCGTACCATCAATGAGAACAGAAGCCTTAAAAGATATAAAGTCCTGTTTATTTTCAGAGATCATCTCCTGAATTTCTGCTAACGAGTGATTTTTTGCGAAAGAATCTGGATCCTCGCCATCTGGAAACAAAACAACCTGAACATTCAAACCTTCCTCAAGAATCAGATCAATCCCTCTAAAAGAAGCCTTAATTCCAGCAGCATCGCCATCATAAAGAATGGTCAAGTTTTGCGTATACCTTTTAACTAAGCGCACCTGCTCTCTTGTCAGAGAAGTCCCTGAAGAGGAAACCACATTGGTGACTCCTGATTGAAACATTGAAATCACATCCGTATACCCTTCACAAAGAAGACATTCATCATTTTTGATAATAGCGCCTTTTGAAAAATATAGACCATATAGTATCTCGCTCTTATTATAGATCGGACTCTCTGGAGAGTTATAATACTTAGCAACTTTTTTATCGTTTTTAAGAGTTCTACCTCCAAAACCTAGAACACGACCTGAAATACTATGGATAGGAAACAGAACCCTACCCCTATAAAAATCAAAAGTATAATCCTCCTTCTGTTTGGTCAGCCCTACTTTCGTTAGGTACTCTATATTATAACCTTTTTCCAGCGCTGCCTTTGTAAAAGCATCGCTAACATCCAAGCAATAACCTAATTGAAATGTATCAATTGTTTCTTTGGTGAATCCTCTCTCCGTAAAATAAGTTAGACCTATCGCTTTGCCTTCCTTGTTTTCTTTAATATTATTTTGAAAATATTGATTTGCAAAATCATTGATGACAAAGAGGCTTTCTTTTTCAGAAATTTGGGCGAGCTCTTCTTTGGTTTGTTCTCGCGGCTCAGGAATATTTATGCCATACTTATCGGCCAACCATTTGAGCGCTTCAGGATATGTAAAATGCTCCTTTTCCATCAGGAAGGAAACTACTGTCCCTCCGAGCCCTGTTGAAAAACATTTGAAAATCTGTTTTGCAGGAGATACAACAAAAGAAGGGGTCTTTTCATCCGTAAAAGGACTCAAACCCTTTAAGTTTGAACCGGCCCTTTTCAACTGAACAAAATCTCCTATAACCTCCTCGATAATTGCGGTCTGCATGATTTCATCTACGATATGTTTAGGGATTTTACTCATGCTTTGATGAATAATTAGTCTCTGTAACTATTTTGCCAATTTGGTCATAGGTGGTCCATAAACCCGTTTTTAAATCGTTTTTATATTCGCCTCTATAATAGACTACACCATTGTCATATTTAACAATCGAAAAACCTTCTCGTGAGCCATGGGTGTAAGTGATCATTGATTTCTCCATACCTGATTCCAAATAATGAACCCATTTACCATGACGTCTCCCTTGTTTATCCAAATAGCCCTTAAACTTCAATTGTAATCTACCAGGATACCATTCCTTATAATCACCATTTAATGAATCTACAAGGACTTCTGTTTTACTAGGCTTCAGAGTCACGGCATTATTTGTCAACTCGTTTTCCGTGCAACTCATGACGCAAGCAAGTAAAACCATTAAGAAAACAAATGTCCGCATATTATTTCTCCCTATTCATCGTGTATTTCACCAATCCTTGTAACGAATATTTTGCCTCACTATCAGGTAATTCACTTAAGATAAGTAAAGCTTCTTGTGCATACTCGTTCATTTTTTTGTAAGCATAAACAATCCCACCATATTCAATGACCAAATCAGTAGCTCGTTTAACTTTAGCGCTATTCTCATTATGGTTTTTCACAATATTTTTTAGCTCAGTTTGAATCTTTGGAGGACAATTATCCATCGTGTATATTAATGGAAGTGTCATTTTTTGTTCTCTAATATCAATACCTGTTGGTTTCCCTATTTTATCCGGTGTTCCGTAGTCGAAAACATCATCTTTTATTTGAAATGCAAGCCCTACTTTTTCTCCAAAAACACGCATCTTTTCCCTATGTTCAGTCGCCCCAGCACTTATCGCTCCTGCCTCGCAACATGTTGAAATCAGAGATGCCGTCTTCTTTTTGATTACTTCAAAATAAACATCCTCAGTAATGTCTAATGAACGTGCTTTCTCCATTTGTAATAATTCACCCTCACTCATCTCTTTAACCGAGCGAGCAACAACCTCAAGTAGGTCAATGTTTCCTTTTTCAATAGAGAGTAAAAGGATTTTGGACAACATATAATCACCAACAAGAACCGCAATCTTATTTTTCCACAGAGCATTTACGGAGAAAAATCCTCTACGTTCATTTGCGTCATCAACCACATCGTCATGGACTAAAGTCGCTGTATGTAAGAGTTCTACAAGAGAAGCGGCATGAAACGTTGTGTCATTTGATTCACCAAACAATCTACAAGTAAGAAAAACAAAAAGCGGTCGCATTTGCTTCCCCTTCCTTTTTACAATGTATTTGGTGACTTTATCAAGCAAGGGTACATTTGATTCAAGCGCAGATTTGAAATAAGTTTCAAACGTACTCATTTCAGCTTTTACGGGTTGTACAATCTCTTCTATACGCTGCATAATACAAATATAAAAAAAGCGAAATTGGGAACCCGTAAAATTGCCATTAACGTGACAAATGCATATTTCTTTCAGAATAAACCTTGGTAAAAAACGGATCCTTTAGGTTGTCAATAAACCTGATTGCTTCACCTGTGGACTTCATTTCAGGACCAAGTTCTTTTTTTACATCTGGGAATTTTTCGTAGGAAAAAACAGGGATTTTAATCGCATAACCTTTCTTTCTTGGAGAAAAATTGAAATCTTTCACTTTCTTCTCTCCTAGCATCACCTTGGTTGCATAATTGACATATGGTTCATCATATGCCTTTGAAATAAATGGAACTGTACGAGAAGCCCGTGGATTCGCCTCGATTACATAAACCGTATCATCTTTTATAGCAAACTGAACATTAATTAAACCTACTGTTCTAAGTTCAACCGCTATTTTCTTAGTAATATCCTCTATCTGAGTCAGAACGAAATCGCCAAGATTAAAGGGTGGTAAAACAGCATATGAATCTCCAGAATGAATTCCTGCAGGCTCAATATGTTGCATGATACCTATGATATAAACATCTTCACCATCACAGATTGCATCCGCTTCCGCTTCAATCGCCCCTCCTATAAAGTGATCTAAAAGAATCTGATTATCACCCATTTCATTTATAATATCTACGACGTGATGCTCAAGCTCCTCTTTATTGATGACAATTTTCATTTTCTGACCACCTAGAACATAAGAGGGCCGTACCAAAAGAGGGAATCCGAGATCCTCCGAAAGTTCGACTGCCTGTTCAGCACTTTCAACGACGCCATATTTAGGAAATGGAATGTGGTTTGCTTCAAGAAGTTTAGAGAACCGACCTCTGTCTTCCGCAAGATCCAAAGCATCGAAACTCGTTCCAAGAACTTTTATTCCATAACGACTTAATTTTTCAGCCAGCTTCAATGCAGTTTGGCCACCAAGTTGTACGATGACGCCTTCTGGTTTTTCGTGTTGAATAATATCATAAATATGCTCCCAGAAAACGGGTTCAAAATATAACTTATCTGCAGTGTCAAAATCTGTAGAAACAGTTTCTGGATTGCAATTAATCATTATGGTTTCATAACCACATTCTTTTGCTGCAAGAACACCATGGACACATGAATAATCAAATTCTATTCCTTGGCCTATTCGATTCGGACCAGAACCTAATACAATTACTTTCTTTTTATTAGAGACTATGCTCTCATTTTCGTATTCAAACGTAGAATAATAATAAGGTGTTTGAGCCGAAAACTCAGCAGCGCAAGTGTCTACAAGTTTATAAACTCGCTTGAGCCCAATCGCATTTCTTTTAGTATAAACTTCTGACTCCAAACAGCTTACCAAGTGAGCGATTTGACGGTCTGCATACCCCTTCTGCTTTGCTTCAAAAAACAAATCATCTGGCAAATTCTCAATGTGAAATTTCTCGATCTTGTCTTCTAACTTGATCAGGTCTTCTATTTGCTTCAAGAACCAAATGTCTATTTTAGTTTTTTCAACAATCGTTTTGAATGGGATACCTAATTTGATCGCATCATAGATATGGAACAATCTATTCCAACTTGCATTTTCTAGAGAGTGAAGAATTTCGTTTTGATTCGTGAGCTCACGGCCATCAGCTCCTAGACCATTTCGATTAATTTCAAGTGATTGACAAGCCTTTTGTAGTGCTTCTTGAAATGATCTGCCAATTCCCATTACTTCACCAACAGACTTCATTTGAAGTCCTAGTCTGCGGTCTGTACCTGGGAATTTATTAAAATTCCAACGAGGGATTTTTACGATGACATAATCTAAGGTAGGTTCGAAAAGTGCGGATGTAGTTTTCGTTATTTGATTTTGAAGCTCATCTAAATAATAGCCTATAGCTAGTTTTGAAGCAATCTTTGCAATTGGATAACCTGTAGCCTTGGATGCTAAGGCAGAAGATCGACTTACTCTTGGATTAATTTCTATGGCAATAATATCTTCTTTTTCATCAGGGGAAACAGCAAACTGAACATTGCAACCACCAGCAAACTCACCGATAGATCGCATCATCTTTATTGCCATATCTCTCATTCTCTGAAAAGTAGTATCTGACAGTGTCATAGCCGGAGCAACTGTGATTGAATCTCCTGTATGAATCCCCATGGGATCAAAGTTCTCAATTGAACAAATAATAACTACGTTATCATTGGAGTCACGAAGAAGCTCCAATTCAAATTCCTTCCATCCCAATAAAGCTTTGTCTATCATGACCTCATGAATAGGAGACAATTGAAGGCCTCGCTCTAAAAGATTGTCAAATTCCTCAGGATCATGTAAAATAGAAGCTCCAGATCCTCCAAGCGTGTAGGATGGTCTTATACACAGGGGAAATCCAAACTCTTGAGCAATTTCTTTACCTTCTAAGAAAGATTTCGCTGTTTTTTGAGGAGCCATTGGAATGTCAATCTCATTCATTAATTCACGGAATGCTTCTCTGTTTTCCGTAATCTCAATAGCGTCTATATTGACACCTATTATTTTAACATTGTACTCCTCCCATATCCCCAGCTCATCGCACTTAATACAGAGGTTCAATGCAGTTTGCCCTCCCATAGTTGGAAGAACGGCGTCGATTTTATGATTTTCGAGAATCTGTTTTACACTTTCTGGCTCTAATGGTTGGAGATAGATATTATCCGCCACCACCTTATCCGTCATGATGGTTGCTGGATTAGAGTTAATCAACGTTACTTCAATACCTTCTTCGCGAAGAGAACGGGCGGCCTGAGAACCGGCATAATCAAATTCACAAGCTTGACCTATAACAATAGGGCCACTACCAATAATTAAAATAGACTTGATGGATAAATCTTTGGGCATAGAATGTTCAATTTAAATGAAATGACCTAACACAATAAATCGAGAGCAAATTTAATTGAATTACTAGGATTTAAAGTGATTTATTCAAATTGTTTATACACAAGTTTTAATGGTAATGTTAATTAATCTCTTTTGAGGCACCAAAATAAGGAACATATCGATTAAATTCGTTGAGAATGAATTCTTATAAAGTTAAAGAAGAGAATGTAAGCCTTGAGTACTATACACAGGGTAAAGGGGAAGATATTATTATCTGCATTCATGGACATGGAAGAGATGTGAATGACTTTCTTTTCTTAGAAAAAAGAAATCGAAAATTAATTCTGTTGGTACTCCCCCACCATGGGAAGTCTTTTTTTCCTGAACATAGAGTGGAGAACAACCCGCTTACTATCGATGAGTTTGATCGGCTTTTTCAGAAAATATTAGACCGAGAATCAATAAATCGTTTCAATTTCATTGGCTTCTCTCAAGGCGGGAGGTTCGTTCTAACATTATTGCCGCTTTACCAAAGTCGGATAAAAACAGTTCATCTCATTTCTCCAGATGGAATGGACAACGATAGCTTTTACAATAGGGCCTCGAGAAACAAATTTGCACGAAAATTATTCAAATCATGGGAAAATAATCCGGAATCGTTTATCAAATTTGCGAGAATCGGTTTAAAACTTAAACTCATTCGGCCAAAAGTATTTGCTTTCATTCAATTATTTGCAAGTAATAAAGAGGTCTTTAAAAGAGCATCCATTACTTGGAGAGGGTTTAGAAAAATAAGGCCAACTATTTCTTCAATTGCGCTTGCAATCGAAACCAATAATTTCTCCTTTAAAATTATTATGGGAAAATATGATCAAGTGATCAGAACCAAGCAGGCCATTGAATTCTTAAGCCAATTAGAAAAACCAAATGCGCTGGAAGAAATAGCATGCGGACATGACTTTTTCAAAGCGGACAACATTCAACTGTTATCCGAAGTTATACAAATCTAAAAAGGCACCCGAAGGTGCCTTTTACTATTCGCTTACGATTAAACTATAACGCGTTATTACTTTTTATCACTGACCTCTTCGAAGTCGACGTCAGTTACTTCATCCTGCGCATTTTCGGCTCCTTCACCCTCACCTTGAGGCTGAGCTGCATCTGCACCTTCTTGATTTGTTGCATTATACATTTCTTGAGAAGCTGCTTGAAAAACGGTGTTTAACTTCTCCATTGCTGGCTCTAGGTTCTCCATATTCTTAGCTTCAAATTCTTTCTTCAATTCAGCTAATGCATCTTCGATAGGTTGCTTTTTATCAGCCGGTAACTTATCGCCGTACTCTTTTATTTGACGCTCAGTTTGAAATATTGTAGAATCTGCTTTATTAACAAGCTCAACCTCTTCTTTCATTTTCTGATCGGCATCCGCATTTGCTTCTGCTTCAGCTTTCATTCTTTTGATTTCATCATCAGACAATCCAGAAGAAGCTTCAATTTTAATAGACTGCTCTTTTCCTGTTCCTTTATCTTTAGCTGAAATATTCATGATCCCATTCGCGTCAATATCGAAAGTTACTTCAATTTGAGGAACACCTCTTTGTGCTGCTGGAATATCACTCAACTGGAATCTACCTAGAGATTTGTTGTCATTCGCCATTGACCGCTCTCCTTGAAGGACATGTATGTCCACTGAAGGTTGGTTATCGGAAGCCGTTGAGAAAACCTCAGACTTCTTAGCTGGAATAGTTGTGTTTGATTCAATTAATTTTGTAAACACTCCGCCCATAGTTTCAATTCCAAGGGAAAGAGGAGTTACATCCAATAAAAGAACATCTTTTACTTCACCCGTTAATACACCACCTTGAATTGCTGCTCCAATTGCAACAACCTCATCTGGATTAACACCCTTTGATGGAGCTTTACCGAAGAAATTTTTAACAGCATCTTGAATCACAGGCATTCTTGTTGACCCACCAACGATAATTACTTCGTCAATATCTGCCGCGGTTAAACCTGCATTTTTAAGAGCTGATCTACATGGAGCTATCGTTCTTTCAACAATTTCTGAAATCAATTGCTCGAATTTTGAACGTTGTAGTGTGCGAACCAAATGCTTTGGAATACCGTCTACTGGCATGATATACGGCAAGTTTATTTCAGTTGACGTAGTAGAAGATAATTCAATTTTAGCTTTTTCTGCAGCTTCTTTTAAACGCTGAAGAGCCATTGGGTCTTGACGTAAATCCAAACCTTCGTCCTTCTTAAATTCATCAACCAACCAGCTAATGATCGTCTCATCAACGTCATCGCCACCAAGATGTGTATCACCGTCAGTTGAAAGCACTTCAAAAACGCCATCACCCAACTCAAGGATAGAAACATCATGAGTTCCGCCACCGAAGTCAAAAACAACGATCTTTTGATCAATTCCTTTTTTATCTAAACCATAAGCTAAAGCAGCTGCCGTTGGCTCATTGATGATTCTTTTAATAGTCAAGCCTGCAATCTCACCTGCTTCTTTTGTAGCTTGACGCTGAGAGTCATTAAAGTAAGCAGGAACTGTAACTACAGCCTCTGAAACTTCATGACCTAAATAATCTTCAGCGGTCTTTTTCATTTTCTGCAATATAATTGCTGAAATTTCTTGCGGAGAATACTTCCGGTCATCTATAGCGACACGCGGCGTATTGTTTTCTCCCTTCACCACTTTATATGGCATTCTTGATATCTCTAGTTTGCAATCGTCAAAGCTAGAACCCATAAATCTCTTGATAGAGTATATTGTTTTGGTTGGATTCGTAATTGCTTGTCTTTTTGCCGGATCACCCACTTTGCGCTCACCGCCCTCAACAAAAGCAACAACAGAAGGTGTCGTTCTTTTTCCTTCCGAATTCGCTATAACCACTGGTTCGTTTCCTTCCATGACCGAAACACAAGAGTTTGTTGTTCCTAAGTCAATTCCTATAATTTTTCCCATTGTAATATTTTTTTCAAACCAATCTCAATTAATATGCCACCGTAAAAAAGGGGGCTCTTTTATGACAAAACAACCCTTAAAAGACGCGAAATATGTCTAAATGTCAGATTATCTGACAGAACTTAGAAAGAAAATAACTTTGGAATTAAAAGATCTAATGAATAAAAATCTTTTGTGAAGTAAGACCTCCTTTAATAGGAGCCGTAACAAAATAAACACCTGTCTTAAAATCAGTTAAATCAACAACAGTTTGAGTGTTTTCTAATTTTACGCTGTGTAATTCAGCTCCAGATAAAGAAAAAATACGCAATTCACCTCCTAACAATTCATTGCTTATCGAAACCGATAAGGTGTTGCCATGATTAATCATTGAAATATGATCTTGCGTCATTTGATCCAAACTTAGTGTGTTTATTATCACGGATGTATTGGGTGTAGCATCATATCCATATGAATGCAAGGTGATTTGACTCCCATCCCCTAAAACCGATAATTCGATCCATCCGTAGTGCGTTTCAGTACCGATGAGAAAATCAGCTCCTAAAAAACCATGCCCACCAAGAAAAGCACCAAATTGATAAGGTATAAGTCCAATTACAGCGCTATTAATAAGTAAGTCTATCCCTAAGGCAAAACTCGCTTCCGTTCCAAATTCTTGAGAAGAAGAAACTTCGTCTCCTTCATTTAAATTAATCACTTCAAAGGCATTGGTTTCTGCCGAAATAGCACCTGCAGGCCTTCCATTTACAGCCTCCATAACAGACCCAGCACCAGCGTATGTCGCAGGCAAACCACCAATGGTTGTGTCCCCAGTTAAATCTTGAACCAAAAAGACAAACTCAATATCCCCATCTCCATTAAAATCAAAAGAATAAGGCCCGGTAGAAGCGTCAATAAGGATTTCAGGTTCAAATGAATTCATCACGACTTGTGAGATAAAACAATTACTTATAAAAATAACCGCAACTAAAATTGTAACCTTTAAAGAAGAATGAAACATAATTGATTTGAATTTAAAGTATAAATTTAAGTAAAAGCTAGGGATAATTCTAAAGCTTATTTTGGTTTTCTTTCTTTCCTGTTATTGCTTCATCGAAATGAATAAAAATATTTGCATACATGATCTTTGATAAACAAAACAAAAGAGGGCTTAAAACAATAATAAGCGTAATAAATACTGAGATTTGAATCCAGACAGATATGTCTGTGAAAAACCAATTTGCCGCTGCCCATATAGAAACAAAAAGTGCTACGCCTAAAGCATAGGAAACATACATGGCACCAAAGTAGAAACCAGGTTCCGGAATATAATTGGTTTTACATTTTGGGCATTCATTTAAAACATTCCCAAGCTTCCGAAGATCATAAACCTTAGATTCAAAAAAATCACCCTTCAAACATTTGGGACAACGGAATTTAAAAATGCTATAAAGTTTAACCATCATATAGGATACAAAGATAATGAATCTAATGTTTCACCATCAATAACGGCAGAAAGATCATTATTCTTTATTCCTATTAGAATTCCCTATATTTAGAACTCAAAACATAAACTATGAAAAACTTCTTCACTATTTTAACTGGTATTGTTTTAAGCTTTAATGCCTTCGGACAGTGCACCACTACCAACGCAACAAGTTGTGAATGTGTTGACGGTACGGACAATTGTTTATTACTTCCTGACATCACAGCATCTTGGATGGGGATTTCTAATAATGGTTGGACTGAATACCCTCAAACCGGAGCAGGAACCAATTACACGAACCAAGGACCGGATGATGGACGCCTTAGAGTTACAGGGTCGACACCGAATATTGGAAATGGCTCCTTTACAGTTCGAGGACAAGATTCAAATGGAAATAGAGCTTTCATTTGTGGTAACGATACTATTTTCGGCGTTAGTTCAACAGGATCTTTCACTTGTCCGAATGGAGAGGAAAACCCAAAGCAAATGTTATTACAAAGGGTCTATAAAAAGGAGGGGAATGCAATGTCATTTGTAGACACATGGACAGGAAGCATGACCTATCATGAAAGCCATGGTCATAATCATGTTGATGACTGGGCCGTCATGACTTTAAGAATTCCGACTACTAATCCAAACCCATTGAGCTGGCCCATCGTTGGAGACGGGGCTAAAATCGGTTTTTGTTTAATGGATTATGGACAATGTGGAAACACCGCAGGAAGCACGTATTATGGACATTGCAGAGATGATAATACGGTTTATAACGGAGGTAATGTAATGGCAAATATGGATTTCAACAACTGGAACCTAGGGGGTGGGAATTACGGATGTTCCATTGTGGAGCAAGGTATTTCGTCAGGCTGGACTGATGTATATGGAAAATGGCTTGATGGCATGTGGATCAACGTTCCTGAAAACACTTGTAATGGTGATTACTACATCGTCATGGAGGTAGATAAAAACAACTATTTCCAAGAAGAAAGTGACGAGAACAACTATACAGCTGTACCCGTAACGCTAACCCTACAGCACCCGGCAAATTCAGGCGTACTTCCTACGGTTACATCAAATGAGTCAAATAATTTATGCTATGGACAATCAATCACCTTAAACGCTACTGCTGGAACTGAATTCCTTTGGTCAACAGGAGAGACTACCCAAAGTATAACAATTAGCGCACCAGGGTCATACACATGCACAGTAACAAACTTTTGTGGATCAAATGCCTCATTACCTTATGAGGTGAACAGTGTTGTTCCAAATGCACCAATCGTTGCAGATGCTTCTGCATGCACGGGCACCTATGTTGGACTAGAAGCCACAACAACGGGTGATGTTGATTGGTTTGATGACAATGGTAATTATTTAACTAGTGGGCCAAATTACACAACAAATCCACTTGTAGAAAACATGACTATTTGGGTTCAAAATACTGATTCATACACCAATACATTAAATGCAGAACCCTATACCAATGGTATTGGTGGGGGAGGATTTCTTACTTCGACTCAAGGAAGTGTCTTTCATGCCTACGAACCCTTTACCTTGAGGAGTGCTTTGGTATACGCATTGAACGGAGGGAGTGTAACGGTAGAGCTCCAAGACGAAAATGGAACCGTATTAGAAACGGTAACGGAAACCGTACCGGCTGGCGCTAGTAGAATTGACCTTAATTTTACTGTCCCAACGGGATATAACCATCAACTAGTAGGTATTAATTTACCTTCCGGAGGTTTGTATCGTAATAATAATTCAGCAACTTATCCTTATGTGCTGAACGACATACTTTCAATAGTTGGCGCTACTTCAAGCTCTTCTTACTACTATTATTTTTATGACTGGGAAATAATCGTAGAAAACGGAATCTGCACAAGCGATTTGGTCCCTGTTCAAATAACCGTAGCAGACCCTGAAGCTCCAGAAGCATCAGGAGTGACAATTTGTGCTAATGAAGTCGCTCAATTGAGCGCTACAGGTCAGGGGACTATAAATTGGCTCGATGCAAATGGATTTTTATTGGGAACTGGCTCTAATTTCTCAACTCCCGTTTTAACGGCTTCCACGATTTTCTACGTTCAATCTGCTGACAACGGATGTACCAGCGTCTCAGTTCCTGTTGAAGTAATCGTTGAGTCCTGCGCAAACCTCATTAACCTTAGCATCGAGAATACTGTGAGTATTTCTCCAAACCCATCAAATGGTACATTTGTTATCACTTATGGTTTAAATGAGAATCAAAAGGTTGAACTTGAAATCATTGATGCTTCAGGGAAAAGAATCTACAAAAGAAAATACCTAGATACCGAAGGAATGGTTTCTCATCAAATTAATTTAAAAAACGTGTCAGATGGTATGTATTCAATTCAGCTTAAGGCCGGTAATGAAAGCCATTCTGAGAGATTGATTCTAAAGAATGACTAATTGCATTCACTGCACGCTGATTTTATTGTTTTCTACGATTGCCCTTTTGGGGCAGTCGCAGAATATTAGTTCTTTTACCACTTCAAATTCACCTCTTCCCTTCAATACGGTTCGTTGCCTTGAACATGAGGGAAATACCCTATGGGTTGGTACGGACCAAGGATTAGCCAAGCTTGAAAACGAAAACGATTGGACCATTTACAATTCCGTTAATAGCGCCCTCTGGAATGATGATATTAGAGCACTAAAAGCTGATGGAGATTCTTTGCTATGGGTTGGAACCATTCAAGGGGGACTGTTTTGCTTTGATGGTACCAATTGGACCAACTATAACCCGAGTAATTCAGCCCTAGGAGATTACCTTGTAAGGGCCATTGAAGTAGATCTAGACGGGAATATATGGGTTGCCACAACGGAGGGCGTTTATATGTATGACCGAACCACATGGAGCTCCTGGACTAGTAATGAAGGTTTGCTTTCTAATAATATTACCGCACTCTGTATTGGAGACAATAAAAAATTTGTAGGGAGCATTAATGGTGGCGTATTGTATTTTGACGCAGCAAACAACTTCGAGAATCATACAATCATTAGCGCTGGTATTCCAGACAATTCCACTTTAAACATTGAAATTGACAATGAAGGTAAACCATGGTTTATCTCTCCCGCAGCCGGCTTGGTTGCAGATCAAGGAGATGGAGGTCCATGGATCTCTTTTAATGCCATTAATTCTGAGATGCCATCTAATAGTTTGCTCTGTTTAAAGCATGGGCAGGGCGGAACTATTTATATTGGCTCTGAAACAGGGGGGGTCATTACAAAAAATCAAGATTTATATCAGCAGATAACAACCAATAATTCCAATCTGACAGATGACCATATCCTATGTATTGAAAAAGACAACCAAGGAGATTTGTGGGTGGGGACATTCGATGGCGGACTTTGTAAAATAGACCTAACCCTCGCTATTTCTCCACTCCCCTATCCCAATGGAATCAATCTTTTTCCCACAGTTATTAAAGACGAAAGATTGGTGTATTTCTCCAAGGAATTAACTTGCGAAATTGCAATTATCAATCAGATTGGAAGCGTAATGCATAAAGGTCACTGTGAAAGTGATTTTTTTCAAATTCCTATGGAATTAAATGCGGGATGGTTTTATATTCAATTTGAAATGGAAGGTTTATTTTATCGGAAAAAAATATTGCTCTTGTAATAAGGATTACCCTTGTAAAAAAGCCTTGTATTTTTGAAACAACAGATCTACCGCTCTACCCGTCGATAATTCTCCTGCGACTACCTTTTCCTCTAAAGACAACATATAGGCCTTTAAACCCGCGTCCGCATCAATTGAATTTAAAACAAGATCTGTCAAGTTCTCTTTTAAAAATTTAGAGTTTTGCTGACGACGATTGTGGTCGAAGTACCCACTTTGATGTACGGTATTAAAATAACGCTGAATAGATTCCCAGGTTTGTTCTAGCCCAACACGACTGACACTGCTCGTCGTTAGTACATTGGTCACCCAATTGCTTTCTTTCGGCGGGAATAAATGCACTGCATTGGCATACGCCCTACCTGCCAATTCAGATGCTTTTTCATTACCAGAATCAGACTTCGTAATTAAAATGGTATCTGCTAACTCCATAATTCCGCGCTTCATCCCTTGTAATTCATCTCCTGCCCCAGCAAGCAGTAAAAGAAGAAAATAATCAACCATACTATGTACCATTGTTTCTGACTGACCAACACCAACAGTCTCAATGAAAATAACATCAAAACCAGCGGTCTCGCACAAAAGCATAGCATCTCTTGAATTCCTGGCCACACCTCCTAAATTACCTCCCGCGGCCGTAGGGCGAATAAAAGCATTTTCCTCCCTTGAAAGGGTATCCATTCGAGTTTTATCCCCAAGGATACTTCCCCCTGTGACATTTGAAGAAGGATCTACGGCGAGCACTGCGAGTTTGTGCCCCGCTTCTAGGATCAGAGACCCAAAGGCTTCAATAAAAGTACTCTTTCCTACACCCGGAACACCTGTAATTCCTACCCTCCATGATTTTGATTTTACCTGAGCACAAAGCTCAATTAGTTTCATACTCTCTTTTCGGGCATCTGGATGCGTGCTTTCGATTAAGGTTATGGCAGAACTCAAAGCCTGCTTATCTCCACGAATAAGTAAGGGATACAATTCTTCTGCTTGTAAGGAATCTAGTCTTTTCTTACGTGATGAAATCCACTGTTCTATTTTTTTATTTGTAGACATGGTATTTAATTAGGCTTAGACAAAAATTTCAGCTTGAAATATTCCGACGCTTACTTTACTAATTTAGTGTAAATATCTTCATACATCGGTAGTATTTTTGATATTGTAAATACCCCCGCTTGCTTTAATGCATTGGCCCTAAACCTGTTCAAGTTATTTTCATCTAAAATATCCAATAGATTATTGGCCATATCGTCAACATCACCTACATCAGAAAGATAACCGGAAAAACCATGGATATTAACCTCGGGAATACCGCCGGAATTACTAGAAATAACAGGAACCCCCATAGCCATTGCTTCTAAAGCAGCCAAACCAAAACTCTCTGTTTCTGAAGGCAGGACAAAGACATCTGAAATCGCTAAAACCCCCGAAGTATCCCTTATTTTACCTAAAAATAAAATATGCTCACACAATGACAATTCTCGACATAATTGTTCACATCTGTAACGCTCAGGACCATCACCTACAAATAGAAGTTTTGAAGGCACCTTCTTTATCGTCTTGGCAAAAATTCGAATAACATCCTCAACGCGCTTCACTTTTCTAAAATTCGAAACATGACAAAGAATCCGTTGTTCATCAGTAGCATATAACGACCTATTAATTTCACTATCCTCGCGCTTCTTATCTAGAGAAATGAAATTGGGTATGACCGTAATGTCATTTTTAATATTGAAATGCTTTAAGGTATCTCTTTTAAGACTTTCTGAAACAGCCGTGACGGCATCCGATTCGTTAATACAAAAAGTTATCACGGGTTCAAAAGAAGGATCACGTCCGACAAGCGTAATATCTGTTCCGTGAAGCGTAGTCACATAGGGAATATTAATACCATGCGTTCTTAGAATTTGTTTCGCCATAAATGCGGCAGAAGCATGAGGAATCGCATAATGAACATGAATAAGGTCCAACTTCTCATACTTTACGACATCGACCATTTTACTAGCGAGTTCCGTTTCATAGGGCTGAAAATCAAACAAAGGATAATCCGTAACTGAAACTTCATGGTAAAATACGTTCTGGATAAACCCACCGAGCCTTACAGGTTGAGAATAGGTTATAAAATGAATTTCATGTCCTTTTTTCGCTAGAGCCTTCCCCAATTCCGTCGCCACCACACCGCTCCCGCCAAATGTCGGGTACAATACAATTCCTATTTTCATTTTATTTGTCTTTTTTATCTTTATTATTCCCAATTGGGAAAAAGAAATTAATTCGGTAAATTATTGGGAGTATTCGCTGAATTGCTCCTTCACTATTCTTGATCCGTATAGTATAACTACTACGAAAAGGACTGTTCTCTGCATTAATAACGTCATAGAAAACCCCAAGATTAATTCGGAATTTTTGGCTGTACTCCTTAGAAAAACCACCTCCAATAAATAAAGTTGGCGCCCACTTTTTATTTCCATCCGAAAGGTTTAAAAAATTATAAGGGCTTCGCAGTAGTTCTAATTCAAAACCACCAAATAAGGCATCTTTATATCTAGCATGGGCATAAATACCTCCTCCAAAAATATTAAAATTAGTTTTTACACCTAAATTGTTATTCCAAGTTCTTTGCAGACGAAATGATGGTCCAACAGCAAAATGTTTATTTAAAATTGCGGCATATTTAAAACCCACACTGAAAGTCCCTCCATAATTAGATACACTTGCAGCATGAAGTTCTACACCTATTTCAGATCCGTTGAATTGGACCTGTCCCGATGCGAAAAGCGATATACAGATCAAAATTGAGGTAATTATTTTTTTCATTGTTCAATAGTTTTTACAAAGATAAGACGAATTACTTCTTTGGAAATAGAACCCTTATTATCTTTGTTAAAAAAACAGTCAAGCATGCAACGCTTAAATGGAAAAGAAACTGCTCAGAAGATCAGAACGGAATTAAAGGCTAAAGTTTCTGAAAGGAAATTAAGAGGCTCGAAAACGCCCCATCTTGCTGCTATTTTAGTGGGAAATGATGGAGGCTCCTTGTCTTATGTCACGGCTAAAGTACAAGCCTGTGAAGAAATTGGATTTGACAGTACACTGATCCGGTTTGACGATACTATTTCCGAAGAAGCGCTATTACTAAAAGTGATTGAACTCAATAAAAACGAATCTATTGACGGTTTTATTGTTCAGCTCCCTTTACCAAAGCATATTGACGAAACCAAGGTGACAGATACCATCAGTCCAAATAAAGACGTTGATGGATTTCATCCGATGAACTTGGGCAACATGCTGCTCAACCTACCTGGTTTTTTATCTGCTACGCCTGCTGGAATTATTGAACTTTTAAAAAGATACAATATCGAAACTTCCGGAAAGCATTGTGTTATTATTGG
>TARA_B110000305_G_scaffold39798_1_pt1 | contig 49609 bp, 45 predicted proteins | sample TARA_B110000305 | Tara Oceans TARA_B110000305 (sample SAMEA4397930) | marine metagenome | biome: Polar Biome; feature: [SRF] surface water layer (ENVO:00010504); material: water (ENVO:00002006), including particulate matter (ENVO:01000060) such as... | depth 5 m | reverse complement strand
ACTTGGATTATTATTGATGGGAATGGAAGAGTATTACAAGTTCAAGGTGATGGGGTGGTTGGAGAAACCCCAATAATTAAACCCGGTGAAACTTTTGAATACACAAGTGGTACCCCACTAAAAACCACAAGTGGAATAATGCAAGGTTACTATTCAATGTTTGTAGGTAATGGCGATAAGATTAAAATAGATATTCCAACATTTTCTCTTGATAGTCCTTATGAAAAAAAAAAAATTCACTAATATTAGATTAAATTAAATGTTTGATTTCAAGCCAATATCATTGGTACTAGGTTTTCTTATCTGTTCAACAGGTTTCTTTTTAAGTATTCCCCTAATAACTGAAATTATATACAAAACTGATCAATGGCATGCATATGCAGTGCCTCTAATTATTTATATGGTTATTGGTGGCTCGCTAATAATTATAAACAAAGATGCTGAGATGAAATTAAACTTGAAGGGAGCTTTTTTTTTAACCAGTATATCATGGATAGTAATGGCCTTAATATGCTCAATACCCTTTATGTTCGCTAAGACAAATTTAACTTTTGTGGATGCTATATTTGAATCTATGAGTGGAATTACTACTACTGGATCAACTATTATTAATGATTTAGATATACAACCAAAAGGCATTCTTATCTGGAGAGCCTTACTGCAATGGCTTGGAGGTATAGGAATAATTGTTTTAGCAATTTCAGTACTACCATTTTTAAAAGTAGGAGGCATGCAATTATTTCATATGGAGGGAGATGATCCATATGAAAAATTTCTACCAAGAATGACTTCAGTGGTATCTAAGATATTTATTATTTATACAAGTCTGACAGTTCTCTGCATTATCGCCTATTACTATTTTGGAATGAGTTTTTTTGATGCAATTACCCACGGTTTTACCACAATATCAACAGGAGGATTTTCAACACATAATGAATCCCTAGCTTTCTTTAATAATAATAAAATACTTATAACATCTATAGTTTTTATGATAATTGGTAGTTTTCCTTTTATATTAATAGCTCAAGTATCAATAAAAAATCCCTTTATATTATTAAGAGATCAGCAAATTAGATTATTTTTATTATTTATATTTGGACTGGTATCATTCTTATATTTTATTATTGGAGATGGGATTAGTAGTACAATAGGAAATAAAATAGTAACGATATCGTTTAATTCTATATCAATAATGACGGGTACGGGGTACGTGAGTGATAATTTTGAAAATTGGGGTAATTATTCATCAATTTTATTTTTAATAATTATGTTTATTGGTGGATGCGCCGGCTCAACAACAGGTGGCTTAAAAATTTTTAGATTTCAAATATTATTTATATCTGTTAAAAATCATATTCGTAAATTAATAAAACCCCATGGTGTTTTTGCGTCAAAATTTAATGGAAATAGTATTCCAGAAGCAAGTTTTAATGCAGTAACTAGTTTTTTCTTCTTATATATATTATCATTTTTTTTTATTTCACTTCTTCTATCTTTAGATGGATATGATTTAATAACAAGCTTATCTGCAGCAGCTACATCTATATCAAATGTTGGACCAGGTTTAGGCGAAGTTATAGGCCCGGAAGGTAATTTTAGTAGCATTTCAAACTACTCCAAATGTATTTTGTCTTTAGGAATGCTTTTTGGTAGATTAGAGATCGTAACTTTATTAATACTATTATCTCCATTTTATTGGAAAAATTAATTTATTTCTTCTGATATTTTTTTAATAAATCTATCTATCAACTTATTAATAATATTTTTTACAAGTATATCTTTATCGTTTAAAGAAAATTTTCCTCTCAATTCTCCAAATTCATTACCTTTAAAATTAATTATTTTTGTATTTTTAAGAGTCTTTTTTTTAATTATAAATTTTAATTCTAAATCTATATTTATATTAATACCATCTTCCAACTGAACCTCTGATGTAGATATAGATATTAATTCTATATCTACCTCCCCCTCAAACCCATTAAGTTTAATGCCTAAATCTAACCAATTTTTTAATAAAATTTTTACTTGATTAGAATAAGGTCCAATAATAAGAGCATCTAAATAAATATTTTTTTGGACAACATCTATAGATATTATTTCATTAGATAATTTATAATTTATAATTTGTATATTAGGATTTTTTTCGCAAGAAAACATAAAAAAAAAACTAAAAATAAAAATTAGATTTTTAGCCATTTAAGTATTCCTTTTTGTGATATTAGTCTATTTTTTGCTTGAGTCATAACAATTGATTTTGAACTACTTACAACATCTTGAGTAACTTCAGATCCAATATTTGCAGGTAAACAATGCATAAATATACAACTTTCTTTGGTTAAGGACATGATCTGATTATTAACTTGGAATCTATTTAAGAGTTTATCTTTATCGTCACGAGAATCATTCATTGAGGTAAAAACATCAGTCATTATACAATCGGATTCTCGAATAATTTGATTATCTAATTCATAAAAAATATTAATGTTTGATGATATTGGAAAATGGTCTTTATTAAAATTATGAATTGTCTTATCAGTAAATACATTAATTGTAATTTCTGGATAAAGTTGAGCAGCCTCAAAGTAGCTAAAAAGAATATTATTCATATCTCCAAACCAACTAATTGAAATGCCATCAAGAGATGAAAAATGATCTTTTATGGTAAAAATATCTGAAATTATTTGGCAGGGATGAGAAATATCAGAAAGAGCATTAATTAACGGTTTTTGAAAAAATTTAGATGCGTTGATTAATTTATTGTGATTATTTGTTCTAAAAATAATAGCATCAAGATAGCATCCAAAAATAGAAAAAGTATCTTCAAAAGTTTCTACTCTTTGTAAATTTAATTCTTCAAAACGTATATCAATTAGATTACCAGCAAGTTGTCTAACTCCAACCTGAAATGAAAGCCTAGTACGAGTTGAATATTTTTCAAAAATTAGACCAATATTTTTATCTTTTAAATCCTCAGTACTTATTTCTCTTAGCTCATTTGCATAATTTAAAATTTCATCAAAATCTTTTCTATTAAGATCAGAGATATTTAATAGATTTTTATGTGACATGATAAAATTAAAATGAATAATATAAAAGTAAAATTCACTAATACACTACAATCCTAATTAATTGATAGAGATAAATATTAACAAATTCAATAAAAATAAATTAATTTAAATTATAAGAACTATACCATTCTACAAATTTAGAAAGACCCTTATTTATCGAGACTTTGGGCTTGTAATTAAACTCTTTTTTAAATTTGGTAATGGAGCAGTGAGTCTTAGACATTTCTGAATCATGTTTTTTGGAATTTATAATTTTAGATTTTACACCTATAATTTTTTCTAAATAAGATAAAATTTTATGAACTTTTACAGGCTTACCATAACCCAAATTATATATGCTATTGTATCTATTTAATTTATCAGGAAAACTTAATTTTTTCTTCTTTAAAATTTTATAAATACCCTCAACTACATCATCAATATAAGTACAATCTCTTAACATTTTACCAGAACCAAATAAATTTATTTTATCTTTACTAAATAGACTTTTTGTAAATTTATATATGCCCATATCTGGCCTTCCCCAAGGCCCATAAACAGTAAAAAATCTTAAACCTATGCAATTAATTTTATAAAGATGACTATAGGAATATGCCATTAATTCATTAGTTATTTTTGTAGCAGCATAGATTTGCAAAGGTGTGTTATTCATATAATTTTCTTTATATGGAGTCTTATTTTGATTTCCATAAGAACTTGAAGTACTTGCGTAAATAATTTTTTTTATATTATTTAACTTAGCTAATTCTAAAATATTAAAAAAACCTATAATATTTGAATCTACATAAGACTTTGGATTAACAAATGAATATCTAATACCGGCCTGAGCTGCTAAATTAATTATTGCATCAATTTTTATATTATTAAAATTTAACTCCATTTTTCTCATATCTTTTATATTAAATTTAAATTCTTTTAATTTTTTAAAAAATTTATTTTTTTTTAACTCATTAATTCTATTTTTTTTTAAAGAAATGTCGTAATAATCGTTTAAATTATCAATACCATAAATTATTTTTATTGAAGGATCATTGAGTAATCTCATAGTTGTATGAAAACCGATAAAACCCGCATATCCAGTAATTAAAATATTCATATTAAATTTTTTTTCGAGACAAAAAATTATCATAATATAAATAAAATCCAAATGGAATAAAATAAAATACGCATAACCAATTATTAAAAAAACTTCCACTAGGAATTAGAGGCCATAAATTAATTAAAATACTTAAGATCATTGAATATTTTGCCATTGATTTCATATAACTATCTTTTCTATTTATAGAACTAAAAATTTTATAAACAAAAAAAAGAAATAAAGAAATTACATACAAAAAACCTAATAAACCAACTTCAGATAATAATTGTAAATAAGTATTATGAGGATGTGTGCTGCAAGGCCAATTTCCAACTGCATACATAGAGTTTTTACATTCAATTCTAAATATTTTTGGGCCATGTCCAATAAGTGGCTTACTTTTAAACATTTTAAATGCTGTTGAATATAGGGAAAAATATTGATTTTTATTCGGATCTAGCGAGGTGTGACTATCCAGATCTTGTTTTAGTCTTGAACCTGTTTCATCAACAAAAAAGGGTATAGAAAGAAAGATAAAAATTATAAATAATAAAAGGAATGATTTTATAAATAATCTAAAATATATAAAATAATGAATGATTAGCATAATGACCAATAAAATTAAAAGTAAAAATGCAGCTCTTTCTCCTGAAAACATAATTAATAAAGAAGAAAGTGTAAATGTTAATATAGAAAATACTTTGTAGCTAGATTTTAAATTAGATGCATTGTAAAGATAAATTGAAAGCAAAAGTGGAGATAACCTAACTAAAAAACTTCCTATAATTAATTCATCACCAAATAGTCCTGATACTCTTCCATTAACTAATTGTTTTGTAGTTCCAAAAAAATTATATCCAAATAATACTTCATGAAATCCATCTAAACTAATTATTAAAAATGATGAAAGGGCAACTATTAAAAATAAAATATCTAATTTTGGATTAAAATTTAATAAAAAATAAGCAGATAATATAAAAAATAAATATCTAAAATAGAATAATGAGCTTTGAAAAGAAAATAAAGGATCAATTGAAAAAGAGGAACTAATAATTAACAGTATGTAAAAAGTTAAAAAAAAAAATGAAATTTTATTATTAATTAAATTATAATCTCTATTATAGATTATCTTAAATACTATAAAAATACCCAATATTGAAATAAAAAGATCAGGAAGAAATGGGCCGGAAACTAATGCAGGAATAATCAAAATAAATAAACCTGAAATAAAAAAATTTATATATTTGTTATTCAAGATTTTTTATAGCCAATTATATTTAATTTAAGTAAAGATTTAAAATTGGCCATGTCATTATCCTCAATGCATGTGTTTATAGTGTTAAGAATGGTTTCAAATTCATTTATATTAACTTTTTTTTCAGTGCTCAAAAAAATACTATTAAGCTTTGTTTTAGCGGACATGTGGTCTATTAACAATTCCTCAAAGAGTTTTTCTCCAGGTCTTAGGCCTATAGAATTAATTCGTATGTCACCTGTTGGATTATTATCATCCATTATTGTAAAACCAGAAAATTGAATTAATTTCTGAACTAAATCAAATATTCTAATTGGATCACCCATATCTAAAAGAAAAGTCTCACCACCCTTCATAATAAAGGATGACTGAATAACTAAGTCTGATGCTTCCTCTATAGTCATAAAATATCTTGTAATATTAGGGTCAGTAATAGTAACAGGTCCACCATTGTTTATTTGAGATCTAAATAAAGGCAAGACTGATCCGGAGCTGTTAATAACATTGCCAAATCTAACAGAACTAAAAATAGTATTTTCTTTATTTAAACGGGCAATTTGATTTAGATAATCGATTGCTAATTCTGAAAGTCTTTTAGTTGCTCCCATTATATTAGTTGACCTGACTGCCTTATCGGAAGAAATTAAGATAAACTTTGATACATTAAATGAGAGACAATTTTTTGCAAAATTATAAGTGGCTAAAAAATTATTATTAATAGCTTGTAAGATATTATCTTCTAAAATTGGTACATGCTTATAAGCTGCCGTATGGAATACAATATCAATTTTATGTTTAACTAATATTTCCTTGTGGAGTTTCTCATCTTTAATATCACCTAAAACTAATATAATTTTATTAAAACAATCTAACTTTGAAAGATTTTCATTTAAGTTATATAAATTTATTTCTGAAAATTCTATGATAATTAATTTATTGAATAAAGATGAAGTAATTTTATTTACAATTTCACTTCCTATGCTGCCTCCTCCTCCGGTTACTAGTATATTAGTATTTATGAATTTATTTTTAATATCGTGTTTGATAATTTCTCGTTTAAAAAAAAAGTTAAAGTCAAAAAAAGGCTGTACTTTAGTTATATTATTATGAATTATAATTTCAGAAATTTTAGTTTTTAAATTTTTTAATCTCTCTAGTTCTAGATTATCAATAAATAAATTCTTATCTGCAATAATAATTTCATTAATATTTAATTGGTTGATTAATTTATAGATTTTAGATATGTGGTAAACGTTTATGCCATTTATACTTCTATTTGTATTATTAATATCAACAAAAGCTTTTATCTTTTTACTATTAGGCAAACTACTAATTATTGAATTGGTATTCTTATTAAAACCTATAATAATTATATTATTAGTGACATTATTGTTTATATGATCAAAAAAATATTTAACTAATTGTCTGTTTATTCCAAGTAATATAAAAAAAATAATTGGATGTATTATACTAATAGACCTGGGAATACCGACAGGTTGAAATAAAACAAAAAAGAAAATAATTAAAGTAAGGAAAACAACAAATATTTTAGAATAATAGAATATAGATTTATAAGTTATAAATCTAAAAAATTGAACATTTACTCTGAAGATAAAAAAGACCATTACATAAATTCCAACTAAAATAGGAAAAATTTTAATAAACTGGTCAAAAGATAGGAATTGTTCAATTCTTAAATAAAAACTTATGCATAAAGCTAAAGCGCATAAGAAAATATCATTTGATAAAATTAATAATAATCTCAGTGACTTATTAATTTTCATAATTTAGCATAATTATTCATAAAATTTTCTCTATAGTTGATTGACTCAATAAAAACATTTTTTTTGAAAAAGATTTTTTTAAAGATCAATTTAATAGTATTAATTATAATAAATAGATCCAAGTTAAAATTTATTTTTCTATAATATAAAGTATCGTATTTAAACTTTCTTCTCCAGTCTGTTGCATCAGAAACTCTGATTTGAGCCAAGCCAGTTATACCTGGCTTAATCATAAGTCTATTAATATCAGTATCTTTATAATATTTATTAAACTCCAAATATAATGGTCTTGGACCAATTAAACTCATATCATTTCTTATAACATTAATAAGCTGGGGCAATTCATCGACTTTAATTTTTCTCATAAATGAACCAAATAAAGTAATTTCATTATCATCACCGCGAAATTTCATCGATCTTAATTTGAATATCTTAATAGGAATACCATATAGTCCGGATCTTTTTTGAGTAAAAAATGGATTTTGTTGGTCAAATATAATAATTAATAAAATGAATATTAATAAAACTGGAAACGTAAATATAATAAAGATTAAACTTAATAAAAAATCAATTAATCTTTTTAGAAACATGTAATTAAACATTAATTTTTTCTAAAATATAATTTTCTAAAAAAGTAATAACTTTATTATGATCAAATTTATCAGTAACAAAAATTCTTCCATTAGAACCTAATTGTTTTCTTAAATTTTTATCTTTAATTAATTTATATAATTTTCTATATAGGTCATTTTTAATTTTAGCATCAAAAAATAAGCCAGTATTATTATTTATAGCAGTATCAATAAGACCCGAAATATTTGATATCACTACTGGTAAATTACAAGAACTAGCTTCTATAACAGACATACCAAAACCCTCTCTTTCACTTGGCAAACAAAAGACATCAGCGGCAGACATAAATTTAAAAATAGTATCACTGTGAGGTAGTATAATGAGATGCTCATTTATTTGCTTATAATGTTTTTTAACGAGATCATTAATATTTACTTCACTTCTACCAACCAACAATAATTTAATTTTAAATTTATCATCAATTAACTTAGAGAATGATTCTAGTAAAAGATTAATACCTTTTTCAAGATTAAGTCGTCCAATAAAAAGTAATAGTACTGTGTCTTTATCAATTTTTAATTTATTTCTTAACTCATCTCTATATTCAAAATTAAATTTAAATAAATTTAAATTAACACCTTTAATTGATCCGTTTGAGATTACTGATATTTTTTTATTTGTAAAACCTTCTGATATTAAAAAATTTTTTTGGGATAAACTATCAACTAAAATTGAATTAGAAAAAAAAAATATAAATTTATCAATTAATTTTAGTAAAAACCTTTTATAATAATTTTTATTAGACCAAATTTGCCCAGTAAAAATATGAAGTTTTTTTATAAAAGGGAGAAATAGGCAGATTAAATTAATTAAAAAACCACCTTTTGGAGTAGAGCTAATAATAATAGATGGCTTAATTTTAAATACAATTGGCAGACATTTTACTATTACAGATAGATCAGAAAGAATATTAGTTTTTCTCTTTATATCAAGATGATGAATTATAACATTATTTGGATACTTATTAATTATATTACTAGTATTAGTTATGATAAATATTTGATTATTTGTAGACATTTTACAAATTAATTCAAAAAAAAATGTATCAATGAATATAATTGATGATGAAAAAAAAATAATTTTTTTCATAATTTAAACATTTTTCTTATAAAACTTTTAATTGATATTAGGAATATAAAAACAAATAAAAAAAGAAGATTAGTGAAATTTAGAAATAAGGTTAAGCAAATTATAATTAAAAATAATGATGTTATAAGAAATGTATTTCTTATTAATTCATAATTAAATATATTTTTTTTAATTAATTTTAAGTTTAAAATACTACTCAATAAAAAATATGAAATTAACATGACGTTAATAATCATAATATCAATATCTATTTTGAGATAGACCAAAAATTGATATAAAATTAAAAACAAAAGTAGTACTATACAATTATTAATAAAAAATTTTTTACTTAGATTTAAAGAAATAATTATTTTTGCAAGAATAAGGTAAATTGTAAGGGAAAATATAATTAAAATTGAAAATAAAGTTAGGTCTTTTAATAGTTCTAACCTTTCATTTGATATTTCATATAAATATCCATATGTCGAAAGAATGAAAATAAAAAAGAATAGAACTAAAGAATTAACTATAAGAGTAAGTGATATTACAGAATTTAATAAGTTATTTATTGAAATAAGCTTATTAGTATCATTAAGGGATGAGATATAAGGCAGAAATAAGCTAGAGGCTATATTTGAAAGAAAGAAAGTGATAGCAAAAGTAATTTTATAAAATAATAAAGATAATGTTAAAGAGCTGGAAGTATTTGTAATTAAATAATAAGTAAAAATAATATAAAAATTAAAAAACAACTGATTTAAAAGAATTATCACATTTCCATTCTTGTTTTGAATTAATGCAGTTTCAGTATTTTCATTTTTAATAAAGGTATTGTTAAATATAAGCAATATGTAAATGATTATAATGGAGATTAATATGCTCATTAATATGAATTTCAAATTATAATTACCAAAAGAAAAAAATAATATAATTGTGGCAATAGGCAAAAGCATTTGCATGAAATTAAAAAATATTAAATTTTTCTTGTAAGCAAATTTAGCATGGTAATAACTACCTAATGGAATGGTTAAAATTATTAAAAAAAATAAGATTTTTTCAGTATGGTTAATATTGATATTAAAAAAATTAAATAAAATATTACTAAATAATAACATACAAATAAATGAAATTAAGAATAAGTAATAGATTTTATTTTTAATTTGAATTTTAAATTCAAAACTTGAAGTGCTGTCTAGTATTGGATTATTAAAAGAGTTATAGAAAAAGGATATTAAAGCTAATAATATAAAATAAAAATCAGTTTGTGTGCCAATACCAACTAATTTTATGAATATAATATCTCTTAATAAGACAAAACTAACGATTAGAATTGGCAACAGCAGATTTAAAGAATAATAAATAGAGTTAATTTTAAAATTATTTTTAATTTTAAAATTATTAGTTCTTAATAGTTTTACCATATTAGTGGAATCGTTAAAAATGATAAACCAATGCCTTAATGATATGATTAATATAATTAAATAACTAAGTTGCTTATATCTTATAAAGGAACCTAAATTTGGTACTAAATATAAAATTATACACATATAACAAAGTGAAAAAAAAATTATTAAAATTTCAATTTTTTTCAATTTTGTATAATTTATTATTATACCTGCAAATAAAAAGTGAAAAATAAAAGATTCAAAAGAAATAAAAAGCATATTTAAAGATTTTATCTTTAACCAACTTTCGACACTTGGCACGAAAGGTGCTTTAAAAAATAAATTAAATAAATGGGCGATAGCCTCAATAGAATTTTGAGGCTGTATATTTTGGAAAAGACCATTCGTTGCAGCAGAGTTATATTGCAAAATCAAAAAATTATTTCTTAAAATTGTTATTTTGTTTAAGAAATTATCAATAAAACTTGGAATATAATAAATTTTAGTCCAAGGGAGAGTAGATTTATCAAAATTAGTATGCTCTTCTAAGTAAGACTGAGATGTCTCAATAGCACTAAAATTATTTACAGCTACTCCTATTTGATCAGGTAATAAACTTAATAAAAAATGGTGCAAGATATATATTGAAATCATAGATATTATAAAAAGAAAAATTTTATTTTTATTTTTAATCAAAATAGATTTATTGAATGTAAAAATAATAATTAAACTGATAAAAAAACAAATATTGAGATAAATAAATGTACTATTTCTCATAAAATAAAATGAAATTAAAAGTAGAGTTATGCCTAATATTCTTAGATAATATTCTTTACCTAAGATAATTTTATTATTAAATATTGAAATCATTAAATTTATCAGAATTAACGAAAATAATAATATGTATAAATCTTTACCAAATACATACAGGACATGTGAAGTAGAAGGAAATAATAAAAATATTAAAAAAGGGATTATAAATAATATTTTAGAAGGCATTGAATTGTATATATTTTTATAAAATGCGATAATTTGAAAAAAAATAAAAGTGAGTAAAATACTGTTTATTAGGTACGCAACAATTATATTATTTCCTATAAAATAAATAAAGAACGCCGTAATCCATATATTCAAATTCAATAATAGTAAGTTTCTTTTAAATATATCTTGTAAGGTAACAATATTATCATTCCATAATCCATACCTAATATAATTAACAACACTTTGTGCATATTCCACGTATAAGGACGTATCATTTATAGTTACGGCTTCGTAATTACTTTGAAAGAAATTAAAAATTTCATAGGAAATAAGTGAAAAAAGAAAAATAAAAAAAAATATTATATAGCGACTTATATTAATCATATAATAATCTTAAAAAAACCTACACCAATTCCATTTACCGCTAATCTTATCTTTATATGAAGTTATAGTATCGTAACTCCAAACTGTAATCCTAGGAATACTATATTTATTATAATTTTTATTTTTATTAAATGTAGTTGAAATGCTATTATAACCAAATGAATAATCATGATTTTGGATTGCAAGTAATACACTTTTACTAAATGATCCATTAGGAAATGATATTGAATTAACTTCATAGGAGGTAATATTTTCAATCATTTTTTTACTTTCGGAGATTTCATAATTTAAAGATCTTATATCGATACCATCTAATGATAAATGATTAAATGAATGTGAACCTATAGTAACAAGTTCATGATTAGCGAGAAATCGTAAATCATTTGAAGAAAGATATAAATTGGACTTATCAATAAAAGAAGCAGTGACAAAAATTGTAATGGGAATATTGTATTTTTCAATAATAGGTAAGGCATTTGTTAAATTATCCTTATAGCCATCGTCAAATGTAATAGACAAACTAGAAGTATTATTAGTGTTCGATTTATTTAGATTGTTAATTTGAGAAACAAATTTCATTTGTAAATCAAAATTTTTAATGCTCACTTGAAAAATATTTTTTTTTATAAAATTTTTTTCATTACATATTGAATGATACATCAAAACGGAACTATTATTAGCAGTAATGGGATAAATATAATGTGAGAATAATTCTCCTATAAAAAATTTTTGCTTAAAATTTAATAATTTCATTTTCATTTAATGGAGACGAATAGGTAGATAAACATATAACATATTCAGATAGATGTTTAGAGAGATTATTAACATCTAAAGGTAAAGTAGGCCAACTAAAAGCAATAATTTTATTTTTTTTTAACCAAATAATTATTTTATTTTTTTGAATTTTACTATTTGTTAATATTGGATAACACCATGGATTAAAATAACTAATTTCATCACTATATAATGATGTAAAATTATTAATTTTGCAAAAATTTTTCCATTTATTAAAATTTAACATTTTATAGTTTTGTAAACCAGACCAATTGGTTTTCATAATTATAGATAATGAAAATTGATCTAAAAGTTGATCATCTATCTTCAGTTCAAAATTGGAGTTTGAAAAATTATTAATATAACTATTCAGGGATTGATATTTTAATAATTTTTTTATTTTTGGAAAACGATGGTTAATTATAAATTTAAATTTTTGATTAGTTGTAGTTCTAATTTTAGGTAAATCCGGTATCTCAAATTGTTTTTTGGAAAATAGAGAACCACCGTATGATAAAGGAAGATGTTTTCTTGGGGCAGATATAATAAAGTCAGCATTACTGTTCAAAAGATTTTTATTTTTTATACCAATATAACCATGAGAATTATCTTCAACTAACTTTATCTTATTGGTGAAAGCAAAATTCTCAAATTTATGAATTTCATTTGGTATTCCAAAGTAATTAACATATAAAACTGCCGAAGTATTAATAGATATTTTTTTGTTAAGATCATCCCAATTGGTTGATAAATTAATATTTATATCATAAAAGACATAATTGAGGTTTAAATCATCTAAGGGGAATATTATTGAGTCACAAATATAGCTTGGTATGAGAATTTCAGAATTATTATTTAAATTTAAATTTATTAAACCATATTTAAGAGCGGTTCTAGCATGTGAGAAAAAATATTCGTTCATTTTAAAAAAATATTCTTTGCTCTTTTTAAATTTATTAATACTGAAAATATTAAAGATAAAATATTGAAATTTGATAAAAAGTAATCTCCCAAAGTTTGAAATTCATTAGGATTAAGACCTTTTTTAAAATTATAAACACCTAAGTTATGATGTTTATCAATACCAGATAAATTATATATTCTAACTTTTTTGACGTGAAGCTGCTTTAAGATATTATCCATTAAAAGATAAGTAGCATAAGAGCTTCTAGCCTCAGAGCTTGAAATAGCCAAAAAATCCCAAGCAGTATTATTAAAAAAGATGACTGATCTGACTGCTATCAATTTATTATTTTTTCGACATTCAAGATGTATGATATTATTTTTAAAAAATTGAAAAACATTAGAGATTTCTTGAAAATTTTGAGTAATAGATATTTTTTTTAAAATTTCAAATTGTATAATAAGATTTTTTAATTCTTCATAGTCTGGATTATTATTATTTATTATATCTAAATTATATTTTTTTGATCTTTTGAGATTATGTCGCCAATTTCTAGTATAGTGATTTATTATATCATCAGACAAGTTAGGTAAGATTTTAATAGCAGTTAAGTGAAAATTTCTAAAATAATTTATCTTATTCCAACTAATAAATTTAATAGTGTCTGTATTTTGATTGTGTAAGTTTAAAAAAACAATTTTTATCATTGAAAAATTTTTAAATATGTAATTTTTAAGCTTTTCAATTATTTCATCATTTATAATTCCTTCTACACCACCAGGTACATAGATAAAATTAAAATAAGAATATTTTTTTTTAATAAATATTTGAGAAGCACTTATAATCTTATTATTTTTAGTAAAGGTAATATGTCTAACTTGCCAATTATTTTTAATTAACATTAAACTATAATTAAAAGTTGATTTAAAAGAATTAATATCAAGACTTGTAAGTATAATATCCCATTCATTTTTGTTATATTTACAGTGTGACCAACTCATTTTGAAGAATTTATAATTATATAGTATATTAAACTGATTTATATATTTTATTGGAATATGAAAATTTGCATAATAGGACATAGTGGTAAAATTGGAACTTATTTACTTAATAGTTTGAAAAAATTTACTTGTACAATTCATATAATTTCCCAAATAGAAGAAGATATTAATAATCAAAATGTTTTTATTCATAAAGGCGATATTAGAAAAGGAGATATTGATTTTGAAAATTTTTTGAATAATTGTGATATTTTTTTAAATTTAGTTGGAGAGTTCAGAGACGAAAAAAATATGGAAAATCTAAATGTTATCTTTTTTAATGAACTAATAGAAAAATGTCTTTATTATTCAAATAAGTTCAATAAAAAAATTCATTTTGTTCATATTAGTTCATGTTCTGTATTTGGATACACAAATCAGTCAAGAGTTCTTAATGAAAATAGCCAAAAAAAACCAAATACATTATATGGCATAACAAAATTACAATCTGAAGATATACTTCTTAAAAATATTAATAATAATTTATTTACATTTGCAATTTTGAGACCTTCAGCAATAATTTTCAATAATGATAATACAAATAGTTTCAATATGTTAATAAAGTTACTAAAGTTTAGGTTTGTTATTTTTTTTGGTTATAAAAATCACGTTCTTAATTACGTTCATATTGAAGATGTTATAGATGCAATACTATTACTAGCCTTTGATAATAATGCTAAAAATCAAACATTTAATTTATCTAATGACACTAAATTTGAACAGGTAATAAATGCGCTAAAAATTATAAATAAAGATAAGTATATTATTTATATCCATTCAAAATTATTTTCTAATATATTCATATTTATTAGAAAAATTTTAAAAAGTTATATTTTATTACCAGACGTAAGAGTTTTAACATATAGAACTCATTACGATTCAAATAAAATACAAGATAAATTAAATTTTAAATTTAAAAAAAAAGTACCTGATTTTATTGCGAATTTAAAGAAATAAGTATTTTAATCTTGGGCTTAAATAAATTACATATTTAGAAATTAAACTAAAGCTATCTAACTGAAGCCAATGTCTAACTATAGGCTTCTGGTCTTCTAAAAGGGATTTCATATCAATTAAATTGATATCTTTTAATACATTTATTGAAGTGTCATATAAATATAAATTACCATCAGCTTTTATACTTGAGTTGTCTTTAAAGTTTATAATATTATTTGAATCAATAGATATGTAACTAACTACAGGTACAATTTTAAATTTCTCAAAATTTTTAAATATATGCTGATTTACCCATGGTGTTATCAGAAATTCTGTATGAGCAATATGACCCATATATCCATATAAATTATCTTTAATGAATAAAATATCATTCTCTTTCAGCTTATTAAGAGAATTGTTATCATTAACGCTATTAATGACGGCTAAATGATTAGAGTTAGTATTTTTCCAATACTTTGAGGTGCCTAAAATTGAAAAACATAAGATTATAGATAAAAATAAAAAAAAAAGACGATTTTTAATTAAAGAAAAAATTATTATAACTAATGGCAATGATCCATAGATAGTAACACGATTTCCAAGACTAAATGAAGTTTGAGGATATAAACCAGTAATCGCAAACATTAATAAAGATATTAAAAAAACTATTAAAAGAGATGAAATCAAAATTACGTTAGTTTTATCATATGTGTAATTAAGTGATATTTTGTAAATTAAAAATGATGCAACAAAACCTATGAGATAATCTGTGAGAGATAAATTATTGAAAGATAGAAATATTTTAAGTAGTGCCGAAATACCTATATTAGCTTCTAAAGATGAAAATAACTGAAGAATTAAGTTATTAAAAAAGATAATAAAAGTTAAGTCGTCATCTATTCTTTGCTCGAGCGGAGAATAAAAATAAGAAATTATAAAATAAAAAATAACATAAATAGATCCAATTGATGCGAATAATATAAATTTATTGAATTTTTTTTGAAATAAAAATATGCATGATAAACCAACTATAAATGGAATAGACGTATAGTTAAAACTTCCAATTATAAGAATGATAACGCCCAAAAAATAATTATTTTTGTTAATTAGAAAATGAGCAAGGAAAATTAATGATGGAAAGAAAACATATAAGGGCGTTGTCATGAACCAAAATGATGTAGTATCATGAGTAGGAAATAAAATAAAAAAGAAACTACAAATCAAAGACTTTTCTTTACTTAGGTATGAAGTAAAAAAAAAATATATGAATAAGATAGAGAGGGTATTAAAAAAGTATTTTAAAAGGTCATAAAAAAATAAATGATTATCACCTATCAATAAATAAAAACCCCAGATTATGTATGAGGGTATATTATATATATATTTGCCAATATTAGATGGAGTAATTTTAAAAAAGTATATTTTATTTTGTAATTCTTTTATTAAAGCATAATCGTCACCATGTAATCCAGTATTGTAAAATACATAGGGTAAAAAAATTAAAATAAAAAAAATTAAATAATTATTTAGAATATTTTTCATAATAGGATTTACAAATTATGGGAAGTGAACTATTAAATATCTCATTTTCTGTCCATTTTAAACTTCTAATTTTACTAGAATTCATAGAATAGCGAGAGTCGTTAAATGGCCTGTCTTTTGAAATAGTAACATTATCTTCATAATCATAATTCAATATTTCACATATTTTTTTTACTAAATTTTTAATTTTGATAGATTTATTTAATGTGCCTACATTATAAATATCCTGCTTTTTTTTATTACCGAGTACAACTAATACAGCATTACAAAAATCATTAACATGAAGGAATTTTCTCATTACATGGCCACCACCATGAAGTAATATTTTTTTTTTTTTTGCTAATGAAAAGCATGTATAAGGAATTATCTTTTCAGGGTATTGGTTATTACCATAAAGATTGTTACCTCTAATTATAGTTAATGGGATATTAAATGACTTTATAAAAGTTTGACCCAGTATTTCAGCACAAGCTTTTGAAGCGGAATAAGGATTAGTAGGATTAATTTTTGAATTTTCATGTGCACTTTTGCCTAGAGTTTCACCGAAAACTTCGTCTGTACTTATATGAATAACTTTTTTTATATTAGTTTCTAACCTTGAACATTCATAAATATTTCTTGAGCCTATTATATTAGTTTCTAAGAACTGTAATGAAGATTTAAATGAACGGTCCACATGACTTTCAGCAGCACAATTAATAATATAATCACATTTTTTTGCTATTGAAAATAACTTATCAAAATTACAAATATCAGCTTTAATAAATGTGTATTTATTTTTTAGAGTTTTTTTATCTAAATTACTAAAGTTAGCTGCATAAGTCATTTTGTCATAACAAATTATTTCTACATTAGAAGACATTTGATCTAATCTTTTAATTAAGTGCGAACCAACGAAACCATATCCACCTGTAATTAGAATTTTTTTATTTTCGAATAACATTTTAGGAGATTATTCTTTTAAATTTATTTTACTATCAATTATATATTCAGGTCTATTCTGTTGATTAGTAAAAATTCTAGCAATGTATTCACCCATAATACCAAGAAATATTAAATTAAAACCACTAAAAAAAAGAATAATTGTAACGACACTAGCCCAACCTTTTATAAGATCACTTTGGAATGTTTTTATAAAAAAAACATAAAGTATCAAAAAAATTGAAATTATAGAAATTAGAAAACCAATTAATCCAATTATTCTAAGAGGCCTGATTGAGAAAGAAGTAATACCATCTAATGCCAAATTGAAAGATTTTTGAAAATTATATTTAGATATGCCTTTATTTCTTTTGACTCTGTCATAGCTAACAAATGTAGATTTAAAACCCATCCAAGAAATTAGCCCTCTTATATATTTTCTTTGCTCTACTAATTTATTAAATTCATTAACAACTTTTTTAGAAATTAATCTAAAATCACCAGTATCTAAAGGTATATTAGTTTCGGAAATAAAATTTAAAAAACGATAGAAATATTTAGAAGATAAGATTTTAAAAAGCCGTTCACCGTCTCTTTTGTTCCTCTTACCAGAAACTACATCAAATCCACTTTCCCAAAGATCAATCATTTTAGATGCAACTGAAATAGGATCTTGAAGATCTGCATCAATAATAATTGCTGCATCTCCAAAAGAATGATTAATGCCAGCCGATACAGCAGCTTGGTGACCAAAATTTTTAGTAAAATTAATTATTTTAATATTAGGATAATCTTTAGCATAATTAGAAATAATTTTTAGAGTATTATCTGTACTACCATCATTAATAAAAATTATGTTAAATTTATATTGATTTTCTGATTTTATGAAGTTTGTTAATTCAAAAATAGTGTCATCAATACATTCTGACTCATTAAAACAAGGAACTATAATGTCTATTAATTTCATCTTTTTCTATTATTTACTATAATGATTATTAAAGTAACTACTAAATAGTTTATTTTTTTTTAAAATACTGATAAAAATTCCATAAGCTTTTCCGAAATCAATAACTAAACCAGCAAATAGTAATACATGAATATTATAATTAAGGTTTTTTAACAATTTTATATTACGACTTTTTATTAATGGTATTACACAAATACGTAAAACAAAATAAGAAATGAAAAAAAATACAAAAATAGATTTAGATAATATAGAAAAAAATAATAGCGAAATAAAGAAGGTAAATAATAATAATGATTTAAGGGGGTAAACATCTATTAAACTTAAAGAATAGTAAAAAGATTTTTTAAATAAATTAATATACGAATTTGAATAATTAATGCCTAAGTATTCAATTAAGACATTAGGGTTAATAATTGAAAATGACTTATTCAAATTATTCTTTATCCAATAAGAATCGTAATGAGAACGTGCATTTAAAAATAAATTGTCATCTGTAAATACTGATTTATGAACTAAAGAAGATGGTATTGTTGGATTTGGTTTATTTAGTCCATAAGTTTGAGCTATACTACATTTATCAATTAGATTAGATCCCTTCAAAATAGCCATACCGAAAAATATTTTTTTGCTATTGTTTAATCTCGATAATGACATTTGACTTTCTAGCCAATTTAGTGGAAAAAACATATCACAGTCCATAAATGCTAACCATGTTGAACTAGATTTATTAATGCCGAAATTTTTTGCTTCAGATGGAGTTTGAAGTTTTGTATCATAATTTTTAATATTTAAATTATTTCTTGAAATATAATCATTAACAATTTGTGAGGAATTATCAGAAGAATTAGAATTAACTAAGATTATTTCATCTGGTTTTAATGTTTGGTTAGAAATTTGATCTAATGTAAATTTAATATTTTTATTTTCGTTATGATAGGGAATTATAACAGACAATGACACTTATAATTCCAAACCCTTACTGTACCTCTTTCTCAAAAAATATTTAGAATAAGGTGTTAGAATTAATAATAATGTGAAAAGCCAATTCAAGTTTAAATAAAAATTTTTAAAATGATTAAATAATGAATTCTTTCTATTAGAATATAATAAAATTATACGTGATTTTTCACAAGAATTGTTTTTTTTTAGCTTTAGTAATAATTTTTTTTCAATAATTGTTGAATGGTTATTATCCATCTTATCAACCCACTTTTCTTTTTCATTAACAAAATTTAATGGCAATTTATTAGTATCACTATTTTTATGGTATCTCCATTTTGCTTGGATTATTGGTAGATATAGTGTCTTGCAAATTTTACTGATCCTTATTAGCAAATCAAAATCTGTAATTGAATCAAATTCATCATCAAACATATAGGGCAATTTATGTAAAAAGGAACTTCTTATAAGAACTGTTTCTAAAGGAATATTGTACCTATCTAAAAGTGTTAAATAGAAATTTTTTTTAAGATGGTTTTTAAAAGGAAATATGTTGATTTCTTTTATTTCATTAAAATATGTAGATGCAGAAAATATTAAGCCTAAATCTTGATCACTAAAATACTCTATTTGGAGGGCCAATTTATCTGGCATCCAAATATCATCAGAATCTAAAATCCCAATGAAATCACCATTTAAATATTTTTCAGCGGATTTACGTGCCTTGCCTAAAGATAAAAATTTATCAGAGTAATAATAATTAATCCTAGAGTCATGATAACCTAAAACAATCGATTTAGTGTCATCTGTTGAACAATTATCATAAAAGACAAGTTCCCAATTTTCGTAAGTCTGACTTATTACGCTATCGATTGATTCCTTAAGATATTTTGCGCCATTAGAACAATTCATTAAAATAGATACTTTTGAACTACTAGTCATCATTTCTTAATGCTATTTTAAACTTAGTAGCTTTATCAATTTTAAATTTTTTCTTAATTTTATTAATATTAGGATAGAAAGAAAAAGAGTTTTTAATTTTTTTGTTTGTATTAATTTCCAAATTAAGTTTCTTACCAACAGTATTTTCTATTTCTTTTATGACATTTTTAATACTAATAGCATGTCCAGAACCAAAATTAAAAATATCTTGCACCTTATCTTTGTAAGTCAATATATTTAAAAGACATTTTGATAATTCAGAAATATGTGCGAAATCTTTTTTTTGATTTATTGAATTAGCATAAAAAACTTTATTTTTTTTAATAGTATTTTTAATCATTGGTATTAATCTATCATTTTTTTGATTTTTGCCATGTATAAGAAATAATCTAAGTATAATTACAGAAAATTGTGTATCATTAAAATAATTTAACAAATAATTTGTAGAAATATTTTTGACTAATGCATAATTTGAAATTGGCTTACATAAATAACTTTCTTTAATAGGTAATTTTTCAGGAAAACCGTACTCATCACCACTGCTTAAAAATATTAATTTTTTAAATGTTTTATAATTTAATGACTCCGTAACTAATTTTGTAAAAGTAAAATGATCTTTAAATATTTTGTCAAATTCAGAATTATGGTCAATTGATCCGTGAGACATTAAAACATAATTAATTTTATTTTTAAAAATGAATTCTTTTAATTTTTTTTTATTATAAGTTTTTTTAAGAAAATTGCTTTTTTTTACTATTCCAGTGTTTTTTGAACTTATACAAAATACGTTATATTTTTTTTCTAATAAATATTTGGCTGTATAATTACCTATAAATCCAGAGCTACCAGTAATTAATATATTTTTCATTATATTTTATTTTTTAAAAATGAATTATTTTTCAAAATATTGTCCAAGTATTCTTTGTCTCTTAAGGTATCCATGCATTGCCAGAAACTATTATGTTTATAAGCCACTAATTGTCTTTTTTGAGCTATTAATTCCATAGGCTCCCTCTCAAAATAAGTATCATCACCTTTGATAAAATTGAGTATCTTTGTATTTGCTATAAAAAATCCGCCATTTATCCAACCTGCATCACTTTGAGCTTTTTCTTTAAAGTAAGTGACAAAATCATTAGCAATATTTAATGAACCAAATCTAGACGGTGGTTTAACAGCTGTAACTGTTAAAAGTTTTTTTTTTAAAAAATGAAATTTAATTAACTTAGTTATATTAATATCAGCGACACCATCACCATATGTAAACATAAAATGGTCATCATTAATTAAATACTTTTTAAATCTCTTTAAACGACCGCCAGTCATTGTATTTAAACCAGTATTAACAAAGTTTAACTCAATATTATTAAGTTTATGTTTTTTTATATTTGTAAAATTAAAAAATTTTTTGATAAGATGACCTTTATATCCCAAAGCAATATAAAATTTCGTAACACCATAGGATTTATATATATTGATTATATGAACTATAATCGGTATTCCTGCAACCTTTATCATTGGCTTTGGTATAGTTTTACTATATTCGGATATTCTACTACCCTTCCCTCCAGCTAGGATAATTAATTTAAGATTTTTATTAATTAACATTATTCCAATTAAAATCTAAAAAATTAATATTTTTTTTTTCTGCTTCATTATCTTGATGAGGGATGTTCGCAAAATTCATTACTATGTTTTCTTTTTTAGAAATTCCCTTGAAGGCAAACCAAATATTATTTGGTACGAAAACTCCAGTTTTATTATTACTAATTTTAACAGTATGAAATTTTTTTATTTTATGGTAATAGAAAACAAATAGTACTTCTCCACTAATGACAAATAAATTCATTTTCATTTTTTTATGCCTCTTCCAACCTTTTATTTTATCAAAGTTAATTTTAGATATATATAATTCCCCAAAACTAGAAAAAGACGGCTCATTCCTATTTAATAATTTTATAATATTACCTTTAGAGTTTTTAATTTCGGTAAGTTTATTAATTTTAATCATTTAGCCATTTCATTTTTTTTTTCTTAGCTAAATTACAATAATGCAAAATCTGATTTTGACTATAATTTAATATTGAAGAATTATCGAATAAGTAAAAGTTTTTATACCAATTAAAAGTTAAAAGTATTGTTTCTCTGATATTCATAACAGGTCTCCAATTTAATAGCTTATAAGATTTAGCACTATTTAATCGAAGTAATGAATTTTCATGTAAGTTAGTATTAGGAATTACTTTATAATTTAATTTATCAACTAGAGAAGATATAATTTTAACAATTGACAAAACATTAATTGATTTAGAGGAATTAGGTCCAAAATTAAAAGACTGCCCATTCAACAGAGATGCATTACTATGTAAAAGACTTGCTAAATATAGGTACCCACTTAGAGGTTCAAGAACGTGTTGCCAAGGTCTTGTAGAATTGGGATTTCTAATTACGAATTTTTTATTATCAAAATAATTGCTTAAAATATCAGGCAGCAATCTATTTTTTGACCAATCACCACCACCAATGACATTTCCAGCTCTTACAGAAGCTAAATTAATTTTTTTATTTTTTTTAAGAAAACTCTGATAATAAGAATTAATTAAAATTTCTGCACAGGCCTTTGATGAGCTATATATATCATCACCACCTAAAGAATCATTCTCATTATAACCTCTTTTAATTTCTAAGTTTTTATAGCATTTATCACTTGTAATAAAAATAATAGTAATTTTTTTTTTATAATCTCTTAACGATTCTAAAATATTTAAAGTGCCCCATAAATTAGTTTTCAAAGTAGTGATAGGAGATTTATAAGATTCAATCACTAATGATTGAGCAGCTAAATGGAATATAAAATCTGGTTTTTCTTTATTTAGGATTTTTTTAAATTTACTAATATTATAAATGTCAAAATAATAATTTTTGATATTTTTACTAATATCACTTATTACAAAATGAGAAGGATGAGATATTTTTGGTTTGTCGGATATCCCAATGACTTTTGCGCCAAGCATATCGAGCCATATTGATAACCAACAGCCCTTAAAACCCGTGTGACCAGTTATTAGTACAGTTTTATTTTTGTATATATTATGAAACATATTAGAATTATATATATTACAATTTTTCTTTAAAAAAACTTATTAATTTTGTATAGCTAGTATCTATCAAAATAATTTTATTAATTATATTTTTAAAAACAGTATTATCAATATTAATACAATAATTTTTGATATTAAGAGTTAAGTTATGATTATTATCCATAATAAAATTTGTTAAATTAAGTATTTTAAAAATTGACTGATTAGCTTGAGCATCAGTATTTAATACTAATGGAATAGAATTAGAATAAATTATTTCAATATAAGAATTTGATGAATTAGAAATAATAGCAAATTTATTATTAATTAAATCTATATCAATTTGATTTAAAGAATTAGGCAAAATAAATTTATCTTTATTTATATAAGGATGTTTGCGATATGTAAAATTGAAATCATGTATATTGAAAACACTTTTTACAAAATTATTTAGGATCAAATTATTACTTGAATTACCATCACCCATAATAAGTATATTATTTTTAGTACCTATATTTTTTTTAAATTTTAGAAAATGATATCTAGTACTTTCAACATAAATAAGTTTAGGGTACAAATTCTTATTTGATATAGATATTAAATCTAAGTAAATATTACTACTATATAGAATAAAGTTAGGAAATATTAATCGATTAATTAATTTTGAACCATAGTCGAGGTATAATGAACTATCCCATAATTTTGGGGGGGTATTCTGTACCCCAGTAATATTTCTATTATTTTTAGATTTCAATACTTGTAATAAATTTTTTTCCCAAAATTGATTTTCAAATATATAAAAAATACGACAATTATCTTTAATAATTTTATTAATCTTATTAAAAATAATAATATCAATTATGTTTTGCAATAAGATAGGTCCACTAAAAATATTTAACAAATCATTTTTTAATAAATAATATAAATATTCTTTGTTCTGTTTTACTAAATAACTTTTAATTTGTTTAGTATATTTAATTTTTGAAAAATAAAATTTAAATAAATAATACAGACTTAAAAAAATATCATAATAACTTAGTATCTCTAGATTTAGATGATATTTATTGTCTTTATTACTGGAATTTAAAAAACTGAATAAATCATTGTTGTACTTTACATTTAAGGAGGGCAAATAATGAATATATGTCATTTTAGATTTATGAATCTTTAGTAATTCTTCCATAAATGATCCCAATTGATTTGATTTATATATTTTTGCATTATTCATTTGATTTTCATATGGAACAAAAATTAAATTATTACTTTGCTTTAATGATGGGATGTATGATTTGTCATTTTTAACTTTAATTTTAGTATAAAAAATTTTGAAGAAAAATATTATAGATCTCAATAGGTAAAAAGAATTATAAAATTTGAAAATATTAAATTTATTTTTAATTTTTAATTTAATGTTTGGATTTAAATTTCTTAGATACATTAATATATTCCTACTATTACATTCAATAATTAAAATTTTAATGTTTTGACTTAATAATTTGTTTATATACGCCGATATAAGGAAATTATTAATCAATGAGCCTTTGTTTATATTTCTTTCAAATAAATTATTTGAATACCATAAAAATGTTTTATTAATTTTAAAGTTATTTATAAACTTGTAATTATGAGAGGTAATATCATTTAAATTAGACGATATTGACTTGAAGTAATTATGATAATTATCATTAATATCTTTTAGTATATCACTTTCGTTCAAAACAACTTTATCTGTTATAATTTTAATTTTTGGAAACAATTAAATTCTTAATTTTTTTAAATATCTAATAATTTTATTAGGTAAAATAATCTTTAGAAGTTTAATTATATTAACTTTTATGGGATTAAAAATAAATATTAGCCACTCTAACTTATCTCGAGTGACGCTTTTACTATATATTTCATGATTAATGATTAGTTCCTTTTTGTTGTTTTTAAAAAAATACCAACTAGCAAATTCAGAGTAATTATCTTTTTTATTAATAGTAGTTACGTTGATTTTCTGATTCAATTGAATAGAAATATCGTTTACTACATCTTTAACTAAAGGCCATTGATCATCATAATCATCTCCAGCAATCATCCCTCCAATTCGAACTTTATTGTACCAATTAACAATGGTTTTACCTCCTAATTGACCATTATGCGCAAAACCATCAAAGTATATAAAATCCAATGATTCATCTTCGAATAAATCTAAAGCATCTTCAAATTTCATCTTTAAAATTTTATATTTATTATTTGATACATTAGTTTTCATCAATGCTTCTTTATATTGTTTTAAACCATATTGTCCTAAATCATATGAGTCTATTCCTATAAATAATTTAAATTTATTAGTATCTAAAGCTACTTTTGAATAATTACCTAGTGCTACGCCGAGCTCTACTCCAAAATTATTTTTACCTTTTAGTAAATTAAATAGTTCATCTCTAGTAATTTTTGTTTTCGTGATTTTACTCATACCTTAACTATTTTTTTTAAAAACTTTATTATATTATAAACTTTACTACTAATTGTAAGGGGATGATCTATCTCTGCAGATATTAAAGAATTTTCACTAAAAGACTGTTTAAAGTTTGTGACTGATTTCATTCCATTATTTTCATCAATGGAGTCACCAAAAACAAATATCTTGCTTGATTTAATTTCAAAAATTTCATTAATTATTTTGAAATGAAGTGCTTTATTTATAAAGTCTTTTTTAAATTTTTCAGAACTGTAGTTATAAGTCTGTGAAGACATACCATAACTTTTAGAAATAATTAAAACACAAGCCAAATCCTCTTCTTTAATTAATATTGTAATTGAAAAAAAACCTTTTTTTGCATTTTGAAATATATGTTCTATATAGTTTAAATCAATTTTTTGTTTTAGATCTTTGTCTAGTAATTTTTTTAAGTAAAATAAACATTCAGGATGATTTTCATTAATAGTTAAGTAATTTTGTAAATTACTTATGCCAATTTTTATCTCTCTTCTCAAATTATATGAACTAATATTAAAATTATTCTTATCAATAATTAAGTATCCATTCGTATGCTTAAGTCCTTTAAATCGAAGCTGATGAGCTATAGTTGAGTCATTTAAATATATTTGCAAAGGTGATGGTTTAATTCTTAACATCGAAAAATTATTATTTCTTAAAAAAGATGATAATTTCTGATTTATGTTAAGACTATTTTTTATATAAAATGATTTACTCGAATTAGGAATAATAAATCCGGAGTAAGTACCGTCTAAAATCAGTAATCCTCTATGCTTGTAAGAGATTCCATGAAAAAAAATATTTTTATTATCTTGGTTAAGTATCAGATAAATGTGAGTGTGATTAATACCAATATCTTTAAGGTAGAACTTAAATGAGAGTAAGTTTTTTAACTCAGGATTATTAGCAATATTTTCTTCACTTGTGTGTTTCCAAAAATAATTATTTGTAATATTCATTTAATATTTGTACTATTGATTCGTTCCATCTTGAAGCATACGTTTTTAAATTAAAATTATTGTTGATATTAGTAGATGCATTTTTGCTTAAATAAATTTGTTTGTCTTTATTTGATAAAATGAGTTTAACTTTATCAGCAAAATCATCATAATCATCATCATTAACTATGTATCCATTATAATTATCTGTGATTATATCATTTATAGATGAGCTATTAAAACCAATAACTGGTAATCCACAAGCACCAGCCTCTAAAACTACTTTAGGCATACCCTCTATATAACTAACAATGCATAACATTATTGATTTAGAATAATACGTACTCAATTCGTTTTGTTCAACAAATGGTATATGTTTTACCTTGTGATTTGGCAGATCTATACTATTCATCGTTTTATCAAAATTACCTATCACTAAGATATTTAACTTAAAATCTTTAATATTGTTCAAACATTTGAATATCTTATGTGAATTTTTATATTTTGAAATTGCGCCTACAATACACAAAGAGTAATTCTTATAATCTAATATGTTTTTAAAATTATTGACATCAATTCCAGAATTAATTAATTTGATCTTACCCATATTTGAAGAGCTATATTTTTGAAATGACTTATAGGCAGTGGTTGATAAAACTGAAATATAATTTGCAATATTATATTCTTTTTGGGCCTTTTTAATTAAATATTTATCAATAAAATTTAATTTATATCCCCTACTGTTAACTATCTTATTATATTTATCAACAATATTTGTATTAGAAACATCTAATAGTGAAACAATTTTCTTGTATTTTGCCACTTTTAAAAGCATCAAACAAATATTATTTTCACAAACAATTATATCACCTTTTTTAGCTTTAGAAAAAAACAAATGAAAAGCGAAGAAAAAATCAATAATATATAATATAAATAAGTGAATTAAATTACTTATAAACTTGTTAAGTTTAATTAAATTACAAATATAGACTATGATTTTTAAAAATTTAAATTTCTTAATATATAAATTTTTTTTTTTTTCTAACTCATCGACTTTAGTATCAATAGTTATAAGATTTATTTTTTTAAAATCATATAATAAGTTGTTAATAATTGAAATTTCTCTTTTTAGGCCACCGGAATAATATAAGTAGATATTTCTTTGATTAAATTTCATTATTAATTAGATTAAATATTTCTATGATTAAGTAAAAGTTAGATATTCTTAGAAATAATACCGATAGTAATTTTAAATTTTTACTCATTTTAAAGTTTATAATCCATAATTATTGCAGTTCTATTACGAGAATATTTTTTAAATTTAAATCCAAATTTCTTAAAAGCTTTTAAAGCATTAAAGTTTTTTAAACTAACACCCAAAATAATTTTTTTAATATTATAATTAATTTTAAGATATGTAAAAGTTGCATTCATAATTTCATTTGAAAGTTTTTTTCCTTGATGAGGCACATCGCCAATTAATATACCCATTACAGCCATTTCACCAATTGAAATTGGTTCAAACTTAATATTTCCTATATGCTTATTTTGTTTATTAAAAATAGCAAAAAAGAGAACATTTTTTTTATTCAGTTTACTAACAACAAATTTTTTAAGACTTTCTATAGAATAATGTTCGTCAGAATTAACTATAAAAGATTGTTTTACATTAATCCAATTTAGATAATTATCACTTATAAGATTAATTGACATTTTTTTAATATACAAATTTTTAGTTCCGATAGGATTCTTAGGGTAATTAATTTTAGGAGTCATTTTGAGAAATTTTTTTTAATATAATTATCTAAATCAGAATAACCACGTATTATATGTATTCCATATTCTTGTTTAACTATAGAGCTAGTAGGATCATAATATATAGAATTTACATTCATAAAATTTGCAATAGAAGCAGTAGAAGTATAAGGAAAGTTAATACATAGAGTTGATTTATTGATAATGCTGTAAATATTAAAGTTTCTATCTAAAATATTTATTTTATCAGAATTATTGTTTAGATAATTAGAGTATGCATCATCAAATTTTTCTATTGTTTTAGGTGACCTTAGTTTATGCTTTAGGTAAATTTTAATATTAGGAATATTTTTAGTTGATCTCAAAATATCTTTAATGAAGTTAATACAGTTTTCAACATTATAATAACTATTAAATTTATTTACTGCTTGATAAGGTTCAACATCAAATATTACAATATTTAAAAATTTATCACTAATCAAAGATGAAGATTCATCAAGATAATAAATATAAGGTTTAGTCAATATTTGGTTACCATACTTCATACCTAGTTGAGAAAGTGAATTTTTGTGATGTTTATTCCACAATAGATGATTATCTAAAAATAAAAATTTATAGTAATTATTAAAAGAAATTTGATTATTTTTATTATTAAATGAATAGTTTGTAGGAATATTGTTAATACTATAATAACAAAAAAAGGTTTTTAAAGAGGGTACAGTACTAAAACTAATAATGTTTTGTAAATATATATTTGCATTAAAAAATAAATTAATATTAATATTATTTATACCAACACGTCTGTATAGTGAAATATGAGCAAGGTCTCTAGAAAGCAATATAAATTGTTTGTTTTTTATAATAGTAAATAGAAATTTAAAAAAATAGAGAATGTGTATGTTAATTAGTTTAATTTTATTGAAAAATGATAAATTTTGAATCAAAAATTTAGTTAAGCTATTATAGTAGTAAAAATTGCTATCATTTTTGAGGAGTTTATTTGAAGATATAATTATATGTTTGTCGCATGAATTAAAAATATTTAAATGACCTTTTAACCAAAAATTCTGAAATTTAGATTGATTATTTTGAAAAAATAAAACCTCGTCAGGGAAACTTATATAAATAGAAAAGTTCTTATCCTTAAATTTTTTAGAAATAAAAATATTAATAATTACAAGTATAAAAACGTAGAGCCAATTTTTTAGAAAAGATAGAAAATATCTAAAGAATATTTTAAAATTAAGTTTATTTATTTTATTAACACTGTACTCCTGATTCATCTTGATCAAAGCAATTTTAGGATTAATAAAAAAAATATCACAAAGAAATTTTAAACTCTTTTTATCTAATCTTTTCAATGTTTTTTCCTATTTTTTCAATTTTATCATTCCTAGAGTATGAATCCCAAGCGCCAGGGATAATTTGACTGTTATTACTTGAAAATTTATCAAATATTTTTTTATCTTCGATTGTATAAAAAATATGTCTTATCTGTAGCGATGTAAAAATAAATTTGTAATCAATATTAATATTAAAATGTTCTAGAATTTTATTAAGTGAATAATTAATCTGACCAATATCAGCAGTTTGAAATGCTTCAACAACAATTTTGGGATGATTATCTAATTCATAGATATAAATTCTTAATATAGGATCTTCCAATGAATAAACTTGTATATATTTAAACAAATCAAAGCTATTAACATTTGAGATTATATTAAAATGATAAAGATTAACTTTAATAAAAGGATTTTGAATTTTACCTAAGTTTAATGTACTAATCAGTGGAACAGGATTTGCAGCCCACAAAGTTAATTGATTTGACTTAAGCTTTTCATTATTGAAATAGTAGTCATCAACACCTTTTAATAATTTTATATTGCTTCTTAAATAAAATTTAACATGATTATCCTCTAAATAGTTTTTTAAAGTTTTAAAAAATTTATTATATCCATTAAATGGGATTGCTGCTTTTAGGGGCTTGTTTGTATAAAAAGATCTTGGTACCCCAATGATATCATCAAGGAATTTATAATTATTTTTAAGATTGAAAATTTCATTATTATTTTTATTAAAGAAAACTCTACTTAATTGAATTGATTGTAATGATAGAAAATGAATCTGTTTATCGTTTAATTTAAAATTATTAAACCATTTAGATAAGAGTTTTTTTATAGACTCAGGATATTGATCAAAATTTTCTTTAATACTAGAATTAATTGTATTTTTTTTTTTAAATAATTTTAAATCAAAATTATTTATATCAAATATTGGTCCTGCAACATTATTACTCGAGTTCACGTAACCTTCTAAATTTGTGTAACTAGAATAACTGTGGTTAAACTCGTGAAAATTGAATAGATTAGTCGATAATAATGTTTTAAACCAATCAGTATTAACATCTAAGTATTGACAACCATTTAAAAAAAAAGAGTCATTAAATTCAATTTCATTTAGAATGCCACCAATATTATTTTTATAATCAAATATGTTTATATTATCAAATAAATTTTTTTGATTAAGTGCTGTAATACAACCACTAAAACCTGCACCTACAATATTTAAGTTCATGAGTTTTCGATAAAATTTCTTGACTCTTTACCTAGGTTAAAAATTAAATCAAAAATAGTCATTCTTTCTAAAAAATTACCATTAATTTGTTTATAATATTTTGGAACATAATCATCAAATATTAACTTTATTCCTCTTTTATTAAAATCATTAATATCTATATAATTCTGACCCAAGGGACCTGAAATATAAGTGGTACATTTAAAATAATCACAATATTCTAATATGAGATTTTTTTTTGAATTTAAAGTTGCTATATCAGAAGATTTATAAATTTTGACATTATTATCTAGTTTAAAATAATCTATAATAAAATTATTAAAATAATTAATGATATCTAATAGATAAATCCATTCATTATGAATGGAAAACGCTTCCTCAAATAAATGAAAATAATCATTAAAAAAAGGTGATTTAGAATAGCATTGTCTAATTGTCTCTAGATGTTTTTTTTGCCATTTCTGAGAGTTGTCAATTTTTACTTTGTTAATTAATGGTAGACGATTTTCATAAGTAATTAAAGGTATTGTTAAAAAAATAAAACCATTTTTTGACTTTACTTTATTTCTATTTGTAAAAGAATTTTTTGTTCTTAATTCTATTTGGACGTCATCTAATATTAGATGAATATCACTTTTTAAAATTCTTTTATAATAACCTATCCAAGATAGATAAGAGGGTTGGTTAATTGATAATATCATTATTTATACATAAAAATTGTGAAATCATTTGGGTGGTAATTGCTTAATATCTTTATTTTAGGACTAATTTTCTTACAATAATTAAGTACATCATTATGTTTAAAGGATAGTTCACCGTCTACAATATTGTGAGGATCAAAGAGCAAGCAATTAAAAATTATTCCTTTTTTTGATAAATTCCACATCGCAAGGATAGCCTTGTGAAATAAATATTTGCTATTGAAAAAAGTAAATAGACCACTAGCAATAACATAATCAAATTTTATTTTACTAAAAAAAAATTTATTAAAAATCGAAGTTATATAAAAATTAGTATTATGGTATTTGTTAATTGCATGTTTAATAAAAAAAGGACAGTTATCTATACCCGTATAAGAAACTTTATAATTTTTGTTTATATGTGAATAAAAATCACCTAATCCACAACCAACATCAAGCAAAGAAAAGTTTTTTTGTGAAGTATGGTCAAAAATTAAATTAGAAATAACATTAAAACGAGTTTTTTGACTTTTAATTGAACCCCATTGTAGTGATTTAAATGAATTTTTAAAATTTTTATATGAATGTAAATATGAGATTAAATTATAGTATTCAATTTTTTTTAACTTAAACTCAAATTTAGCTAAGGAAGAGTGAGAAAAATAAACATTTTCAACAAAACCAGATTTTTTAAATGATTTAATAGCACTTAAATTATCTTTTAAAATCATAGCAATGATTTTAGTATTTTTAGGAGCTATAGTAGCTAAATAATCTCTAACACAATAATTAATAATAAAGGTACCTATACCAATACCAATATATTTTTTAATAATATAAATGGTCACAACATTACTCTTATTTATTTTATCAATTCTAAAATGGCCAATTGGCGTATGGTTTTTAAAGTAAATAATTTTAGAATAAGTATTAGTTGATAAAATATTTTCAAACCATATTTTATGAGATAGTAAAGATACCTTTTCTTTAGATTGGGATCTTTTTATAAAATACTCAGTGTTTCTCCATTTATGTAATAAATTTATATCCTTTTTCACTAAATTTTTAATTGTAATGTAGTGAGTCATTTTTTAAAAATAATTTGCCATTCAGAGTGATTTATTTTGTTTTCAATATCTTTTTTAATTATATGATTAATACTTATAATTTCCCATTTCATTAACTTAGAAATTTTTTTAATCATTCTTAAATCAAAGAAACAGATTTGATTAATTTTACTTAGTGATCCTTTAGATATCTTATGTGAATATTGATATACATTATTAATTTTTATGGATTTACTATAATTGTAACTTGTGTGTTTTTTAGAATAAGGATTAAAATAAAATAAACCTTTTTTTTTGAGAGTACGATTAACTTCAATTAATGATAAAATAATTGAGTCGAAACTGACACAGGTCAAACTAGCTCTATCTATAATTATATTAAAAAAAAGATTAGCTGTAGGAATTTTTTCGAAAGAGGAATTAAATAATGTGACTTTTAATTTTTCTTTTTTAAATAAACTAAGAGTATTATCAAGTGCACTTTTAGAGATATCTAGACCATAGGTTTCAATACCTTCCTTAGAGGCAAATAAAAGATTACCTCCTGAACCACACCCTAGTTCAAGTAATTTAATTTTTTTTTTTTTAAAATTAACTTTAAGGTTTTTTATAAATGTTACTATTTGATCCCAAGGATAATTATTTAACGATTTTATTTTATTTTGCTTTTCCCAGAATAGATTATTATTATTAATCATTAAAAAATTTACTCATAACTAATTGGTTTTTTTTTACGTTTCTATTTATTTTTTTTTTAAAAAATTGCTTAACATTTGATTCAGTCAAACCTAAACCTGGTCTTCTAAAGATAATGTGTTTCTCTGATAAGCTGGTATTAGCAACTAAATTTGCATTAAAATATGCTGATAATCTATAATTACCTCTACTAATCAATTCATTTTTAGACAATTGGGGTGTACCACTACCTAAGATCTCCTCATTTGATCTAATTTTTTCAACCATTTTTTTAAATTCATGAGGATTAGAAGACATTTTATGATCTGGTCCTAATAAATTTTTATTTAATGTAAAATGCTTTTCTACTATTTTTGCATTTAATGCCACAGCCATAGTAGAAGCGATAGAGTTGTCAGAGTGATCGCTAAACCCAATTGGACAATTATATCTTTTTTGTAAAAAAGTAATTTTTTTTAAATTAATTTCTTTGTTTGGTGTCGGATACTGAGAGGTGCAATGTAATAAAATTAATTTTTTACCCCCAAACTTTATAAAAGTATTAACTGCATCATCTATTTCAGATACATTTGACATACCAGTTGATAATATTGTTGGAATTTTAGAGGTAGCCATATGTTTGATTAATGAGAGATTTGTTAGGAAATCTGATCCATTTTTGAGTAAAGGAGCTTTAATTTTTTTTAAAAAATTTATACCAATTTCATTAGTAGGTGTACTTAAAAAAATAATATTAATTTCATCGCAGTATTTTTTTAAGTCTATAAAATCATTTTCTGTTAATTGATATGATTTAAACATATCATATTCGTTAATTTTGATTACTTTCTTACCAAAATTATATTTAAAGTATGATTTTTTATCTTTAATAAAATCATCTACGTCATAATTTTGAAATTTAACAGCATCTGCACCAGCAATTTTAGCATTTTTGATTAATTTCTTCCCAATTTCAAGTGACCCATTATGATTGATACCAATTTCAGCAATGATGAAACATTTACTGTTTTTATTAATTTTATATTTATTATTAATATTAAAACTGTTTAATAACATGCTGATATATCCTTTTTGCGCCAAGACCATCGAAAATATTTTTACTATTTAAAGACATTTTTTTTATTAATTCTGGCTTCATTAAATCTAAACAATTATTTAGTTTTTTATGAAATTTATTGTCATCAAATTCTGCAATAATTTTTAAGGTATTAATATTTTCAAATTTTTTAGACGGTAGTTTTTGATCATTCGATAATATAACAACAAGGCTAGGAACACCCAAGATACATTTTTCATAATTGATAAAGCCACCACCTGTTATAGCAAACTTACAATCAACTAGAAGGTCCTCAATACGATTAATGTAGTTAAAAAATGTAATCTGATTTTTCATAGAATTTTTTTTATAATTATTTTTGATATCAAAATGAAAATTGTTTTTATGACCTAGAATCACACTTATATTATAATTTCTTATTAATAATGCATCTATAATGTCAATGTATGTTTTCTTGTATATTTCGCTATTACTTAAAACTAATACTATTTTATTGCTCTTCTTTATATTATTAAGACTATATTTTTTAACATAACTTGTTGAGATTGCATATTTTGACCCTAATAAATTATTTTTTGTAATTAATTTATTTTTAATTAGTTTTGTATTACTGTGCATATGAAAATTTATAAATAAATTACAATAATGCTTATTGTAATCATCAGATATTACAATTAGTTTTAATTTTTTTTCCATAAAGTTTTTTTCCCACACATGGTTAAAATTATAAGAATCTTTAATTAACATATTACAATTTATGCTTTTAAGAATTTCAATAGTCTCTCTACTATCATCTTTTTGATCCTTTACTCTCATAGGCTCATTATTTAAAATATGTTTATTATTTATTTTATAAAATTTAATATTATCTTCTTCTAATGTTTTTATTAAGTTTTTTTCTAAATTAGAGCAAATAAAATAAATTTTACATTTTTTTTTAAAAAATTTTGCCAATTCAAAACATCTTTTAAAATGACCGGTACCATGATTTTTACCTACCTCAAGTCTAAATGCAATTTTCACTTAAATAAATTTTTTTTTATAAATACGTAATTATCAAGTATCATGAACTAGCAATTTTTAATTTTTCTATGATATTTTTCCAAAAATCTAAATCTTTTTTTCTTTCGTTATCTGTAACAATTTTATTTATTGGTCTCCATGCGGAAGGTGTAACACAATCAAAACTTAAGTTTTTTTGTTTTAAATATCTGCATCTATGACAAGAACCAACTTTAATATGAGATAAACAATTAAAAACATCTTGTTCTTTATTTTTAAAAGATTTACTTACAAGTTCTGGATCTGCTATGAGAGATTGACACATTCCGTACATATCTCCTTGCCCAGCTAACAAAATTTTTTCTCCTTCAGCAATTGATGTTATATTTCCCTGTGCAACAACAGGTTTATCAGTTATTTTTTTCAACTGTTTGGAATACTCCCAGTAACTTCCTTTTTTCATATTAATATATTTTTGTTTTGCTGTTTCATATATTCCCGCCGTTACCGTGTAATATGCAAAATTATTATTATCCAAATAATTTATTAGATTTTGAATTTTACTAATATCTAACCCTAATGGTGTAAAATCATTTCCAGTTACTCTTGCTGCTAATTTTATTTTAATTTCATCATTTTCTATTGCATTAATTATATTTTTTATAAATCTTAATCTATTTTCCTCTGTCCCTCCGTACTCATCTTTTCTTTTGTTTGTATGCTCTGAAAGAAATTGATGTATTAAATAACCGTGGCCCATGTGAAGTTCAATAAAATCAAAACCTGCTCTATGAACTTGAAGTATGCTATTTATGAAATCTTGCTCAATCCTCTTAATATCATTGGTGCTAAGCACTTTAGCTTCTATACCTATATCAGGAACAATATATTTAGAAGGACCTACAACTGGCTGATCAGAAAAGTGTGTATTACCTTGTGCACCTACATGAAATAATTGAATTGTAGCTAAAGCGCCATATTGTTTAATAGCGTTTGCCAACTTTTTTAAACCATTAAAATGAATATCTTTACCTGAGTGCATTGTATTATGAGTATCTCCACCTTCGTCAGATACAGCAACAGCACCAACTGTGACCATCCCAAGTTCATTTTTTGCTAAATTTGAAAAGTAACTAATTATATTGTCAGACACAGTACCATCTGAATTAGCCATATTTATACCTAGTGGGGAGCTAACAGTTCTATTTTTGGCAAATCGATTACCAATTTTGATGGGAGATTTTGATAATATCATTGAGCTAACTCATTTATTAAGGTTTTGTAAACTCTATCTTCACTAATATCATTCATACAACTATTATTAACTCCTTTATGAGAATTACAAGCAATTCCTAAATTTAGAAATGTAGTTTGACATTCGCACATTATATTGGGAAAAATTACTTTTTTGTTATGATACTTATCTAGATCATTAAAAAAAGTAGGGCCTGCTAGCACAATCATTCTCTTGTTAAATAACATACCTATGTGAGTGCCTAAGCCAATTATTGATAATATAATTTTAGAATCTTTTATATTATTAATATAATCAGTTATAGAATCGTTGTCATTTTGCCATAAAATTTTTAGATTCTTATTATAGCCATTAATAAATTTCTCAATTTTTTTAAGCTTATTAAATGGATATTCTTTTATTTTCCATTCTAAGGGAACAACATGATTAATAAAAATATCATATTTGTGAAAAGAAACTTGGTGATTGTTATGGAATAATTTGTAGTTTTTTAAATTAAAATAATTACAAATTTGTTGGCACATATCTTGACCACTTTTTTTAATATTAAATTTTTGATTTAATATATTTTTAACATAAAGAATTTTGTTATTACTAATTTTATTCTCAAACAAATTTAAAACAAAATCTGCATTATCAACCACTCCATGTGACTGCTCTGTATTAAGTTTTAAAATAAGATCAATTACATCACAGTGTGATATTAAAGAATGAATTTCATTATCTGAAATCCAAATATATCTATCAAATTTAAAATTTTTAAGTATAGAAATTATCCTTAAATAGTCACCAAATCCCATTTGATCTAGCTTACTATTAGTCAATATAACAAAGGTTTTTTTTAACATGTTAATTTACTAATTTTTTATCAAATGTAGTATTAATGTCATAATTATCCTTATTAAATAATCTAATTTCTAAACTTACTCTTGTTTGTATGCCTTGATTTGAAGCGCCACCGTGTATTATATTAGGATCAATAATTAAAGCTTGTCCTCTTTTTAAATTAGGTCTGTAAGGCTTAAATTTTTTAACATATTTTTTTTTGAAAACTCTGGAAATATATTTGTGATTTTTTTCAAAATCATTAGCATTGTGATCTTTAAGATGAGACTCAGGATAAATTTTCAATGAATATTTTTTACTAAAACCTATTATTGGTATCCAAATTGTAACAAATGATTTTTTATCTGTATTATACAAATCTATATGTTCGCTAGCAGCATCTTTAGATTTTAATTTTACAGGCCTTGCTATTCTAAAACCTATTCTAGAATTAATTATTTGGCCTTTCTTTGCAGATCCAACCCAAACTATTTTAGTTCTAGAATGTCCCCAAAATTGTTTTAAAATATCATAAATTTCAGTTTGTAAAATTAATTTTGTTAAATGGTTTTCATTAATTAGTATATTTCTAGTTTCAGAATTAATAATATTAGCATATTCCTTGTCATCAAACTCTATATTATGAAACTTAGAAAGGTTTTTATTGGTAATATAAACTTTATTTTGAAGGCTGTTAATTTTTTTACATATTTTAATAACTAAATTTTCATATTCTTTATCTGAAAAAAGGTCAATTATCTTATATCCTTTTTTTAAAAAATTATTTTTCATTTTAATATACTAAATTTTTAAATTTTGTGACTAACTAATAAGTTCTTTGATTAATATAAATGCTTCAGAATAACCTTGTCCAGATTGCATGCCTCTAAATTTTGCTAACGTTTTTATTCCCTCGAGAGATCTTGGGTTAGGCCATTCTCTTAATTCATCTTTATATTTATTCATTGCTGATATTTTCTTTGGTAGTGAACTATTAACATTTACAAATATATTTGGCTTAAAAGGTTTATAATTTGTTAAGTTATTTAATTCTGTACTAGAAAGTACTTCATATTGATAAAGTTTGACAATATTGCTATCTAATCTGCAAGCTGTGATAGTTGCTTTACTTATGATTTGATGATCAATATTTAAATCACCATCAAAATGTGTAAAAACTATTGAAGGTTTAAATAATAAGATTTCTTTTTCAATTATTTTAATAATTTTTAATATTGGGTATTTGTCTAATTCATTATCAGATAAATCATAATACTTAAAATTACTTATACCTAATTCAGTTAAGGCTTCTTTTGTATGACTTTTTCTTTTAAGTATTTTTCTTTTAGTATTATTTTTTCTTGACCCAACACCATCTGTAAAAAAAATTATTTTAATTTTATAACCTAAATCAATGTATTTCGACAATGTTGCTCCACAACCTAAAACTTCGTCGTCTGCATGTGCAGCAAATACAATTATATTTTTCATTAATTTAACCTCTGAAACTTTGAAGATCGGACTGGAGTATTGAGATATTGATTAATATCTAATATTTTTTTTTCACATTTATTTACAAAAATAAAAAAATTATTTAAACAGTTAAAATACTTTTCAAGATTCTTTTTATTATGAGATACCGAAAGATAAAATACATTTGAAGCTAATATTTTTTTATTTAACATATAGCTGCTAAGATAAGTATGATATTTTTCTGCATCTTTGGAAACTATATCAAAATTTAACAAAGCTGGAATACCATAAATATTAATTTTGATATTATTTGATTTAGCAATTATTGCCCATTTCCTTTTAACATAATTACCAAGATTTGTTATATAAATCCAAGACTTTTTCTTTTCCATAACTTTAATTGTTTCTAGAGCAGCTACAAAGCCTAACCTCTCCGTCCAAAATGTACTGCTTATAAAAGTCTTATTAAAATTTTTCATGATGCTTTCTTTTCCAATTACTGCTGTTATTGGATAGCCATTACCTAATGCTTTACCAAAAACGGCTAAATCTGGGCTTACATTATACTTTAAGTGAATTCCGCCTAATGTTTCTCTGAAGCCAGTAGTACATTCATCAAATATTAAAATTATTTTATTTTTATTTGCTATTTCTCTTACTTTTTGGAGGAATAGCTTATCAGGCTCTTGATTTCTAATAACTTCCATTTTAATTATTCCAATATTTTTGTTTTTAATTAATAATTTAAGAGAATTTATATTGTTATATTTAAAAGGGAATACAGTACCAGAAAGATTTTTTGGAACACCTGAAACAGCTAAACCTTGTATTAAATGCTCATCAAGGTTTTTTTTATTATTTAAATTTGCAGATAAATACCAGTCATGCCAACCATGATAACCGCATACGGCTATATTAGTTCTATCAGTAGAAGCTCTTGCAAGTCTTATAGCTATCGAATTGGCCTCAGCACCTGTTCTTGCAAACTTAACCATATCTGACCAAGGATGTAATTCTATTAACTTTTCAGCTAATTGCACTTCCTCAAAACTATTTAGTGATGAAATAGATCCGTTATCAATTGCGTTTTTAACCTTAAGATCAATAAAACTATTTGAATAACCTAGAATATTAGTACCAACACCCATTGTGAAACAATCAAATAATTTTCTACCTTCTAAGTCCCAGATATAGCAACCTTTAGCTTTAGTAAAATAAGTAGGCCATAAATTTGGTAAAATAGTATCGGGATTTTTAGAAAGTAACATATTGCCACCTGGAATTATTTGTTTTGCATGGTCCCATATAGCTTGGTGCCTAAAATCAAATGATCCTAAATTTCTAATTAGCTTTTCATTTCCTAAAAGTTTATTTTTAATTAAATGATTTAGTATTTTGGTAGAGGAAATCAAATGATTGTTACCTAGTACTTTTATTATTTTTTTTAAAATATCAAGATCTTTTTCATAATCAATAGTTAAACGAAATTTAGATAAATTAGATTTGAATTTAAAATTATGCTTTTTAACACTTTTAATTTTATAAAAAAAAGAAGTAACATGCTCTTTATCAAAGTCGGTGTGGGCATACTTAAAGGCTTGGTTTAATATTTTGAATTTAAATATTTCTATATCAAAACCGTCTGGATAAGTAGGGTTTATAGTATTAGAAAGATAATCAATATTCATAGAGTGAAATTTAGATAAAAGAATATTGATTAAAGAAGCATCAATAAGTGGACAGTCAGCCGTAACTCTAATAATTGTTTTGGCTTTCTCTCTTATTGCGCAATAGTAATATCTTGATAAAACATTATTTTCATCACCTCTAAAAACAGGTATATCTCTTTTAACTAGGAAATTATTTAGTTTATCATTTTTTATATTATCTGGAATTGCGACAATAATATTAAAATTATTACTTTTTACAAGACGTTTGTATAAAATTTCAATCAATGAAAGTTTATTTATTTTTTTAAGAATTTTATTTTTAAATCTACTTGAGCCAAGTCTAGCCTGAATAATTACTAAGGATTTCATATTACCAATTCACCGGATTAATCAACATCATATCTGATGGAAAAATTTCGTCAAAAGATAAATGATTGCATATTATATCATTATCAAAGACTTCAGTTAGTTCATTTAGTGAAGTAACACCAATTATCTTATTATCAATAAAGTTTAAACTATTTACAAATTGTAGGCATGCAGCAATGGGAGTTAAGTTATTTTTTTTAAGAAAAATAGTCCATAAAGTAAAATACTTAATCCACTTTCTAAAATATAACGGCAAATTATCCTCTTTATAAAATAAAAGACCTTGCAAAAAAATAGATCTTCCAAATAGCTCAGCGTTTAAATCTTTTAATAGTTTATTATTCCGTGAATTAGAAAACCTTCTATCTGCAAAGTTAATAGGAAATTGAACCATATCTGGTTTAAATTTAGCAATATCATATATTTCATTTGGATTATAAATAGAAAAACCAAATTTTTTAATAATATTTTTTGATTTAAGATAATGAATTTGATCAATTATTTTAGATGTATCAGCTTTTAAAAATTCATTTAAATTATGAAAAAAAAAACCCTCAATTCTATCAACTTTTAATTTTCTTAATGATGTATCGAGAATTTTTGTAATTGATGATTCGATAGGAGATAATTTAGTGTAGTAAACAGGGTTAATATTTAAATTTCCTAATCTTTCTTCTGCTTGAGAATAATTATTAGCTGTTTCAATAAAAGATCTTTTTTTATTTTGAAGAAAATCAATGATTTTAATTAACTCTTGATCTTTAATTTTTTTTTTATTATTAGTAATTCCATAGTTCTGGTTAATTTGGGCTGTACCTAATATAAAATTACTTGTATTCAATTCTGTTCAATAAAATTTTTTAGAATAGTTACTATTTTTTTTTGGTGATTTATTTTTAAATCAGGGAATATTGGTAAAGAAACTGATGATCTAAAATATTTTTCTGTTTTTGGAAAATTTTTAATGTTGAAATTTTTCGAGTGATATGGATGTCTGTAAATTGGAATATAATGTTTTTGTAAATAAATTTTATTTTTTTTAAAAAAATTGATTAAGGTATCAATTTTTTTTAAATTAAAATTTTCAATTACAATTGGATAAAGGTGAAAAGCACAATAATTAGAATTTTCAATAAATATTTTCTTTACAGGAAGATTATCTAACATAGAGTCGTATTTTTTTGCTATAGAATTTCTCTTTTTAATAAAACTATCTAATTTTTTTAATTGCACAATTCCTATTGCAGCCTGGATTTCATTCATTCTGTAATTATATCCAATTTCTTGCTGTTCAAAATACCATGCAAAATGTTTAAATTTTTTAAATTTATTTTTATTTTTTGTAATTCCATGATTTCTAAACATTAATAGTCCCTCGTATAATGTCTTATTATTTGTAACAACAGCTCCACCCTCAGCTGTTGTGATATTTTTAACTGGATGGAAACTGAAAACTGTCAAGTCGCTATACTTACAAGAGCCAACAGGTTCTTCATTTTGTTTAGCGCCTAGTGAATGTGAGGCATCTTCAATAATTTTAAAACCATATTTTTTACTTAATGTATATATTTTCCTTTGCCTAGTTGGATTACCAGCAAAATGAACTGGGATAATAGCCTTTGGCAAATTTTTATTTTTTTTAGCTATTCTTAATTTATTTTCTAAAATTACTATGTCTAAGTTATAAGATTTATATTCAATATCAATTAAATCTATATCAGCGCCGCAATAAATTGCACAATTTACACTTGCCACAAATGTATTTGATGATGTCCAAACAGAGTCCCCCTTTCCTATGCCTAAGGACATACAAGCAATATGAAGAGCACTAGTGGCACTATTAACAGCAACTGCATATTTAGCATTTACTTTCTTTTTTAATTTATTTTCAAATTTTGGTAAGATAGGACCTTGAGTTAAAAAGTCAGATTTTAAAACTTTTATTACTGATTGTATTTCTAAGTTACTTATTTTTTGTCTACTGTAGGGGATCATTATCCATCTTATTTAGAATTTTTCTAATATTTTCAATTGAAAGGTAATTGAGATTATTTTCTGAATTCCAATTGAAATTTTCTTTGACTCTATAACCAATTTCAGAAAGATTATTTTTAAATTTTGAATTTTTTATCTTTTTTATTGAGTAATCAGGCATGATAACAAAGTGATCCTTAAATTCTAAAGTTAAGTGAGAACATTCCTGTGGGCACATAACTTCATGTAGTTTTTCTCCTGGTTTTTTTCCAATAATTTGAAATTTTACCTTTTCATTAAGAGCAAGTGCTAAATCAGTGATTTTTATCGATGGTATTTTAGGAATAAAAATCTCACCTCCTTCCATTCTACTTAAAGATTTTATAACAAACTTTACCCCTTCATCTAAAGTAATAAAAAATCTTGTCATTCTTTCATCAGTAATAGGTAATATTTTTTTTCCTTGATTAAGTAAACCACGGAAGTAAGGAATTATAGATCCTCTTGAGGCAAAAACATTACCATATCTAACAATAGAAAATTTTACTTTTTTACTACCTTTATAATTATTAGCGGCAATAAATAATTTATCTGAAGCTAATTTTGTTGCGCCGTAAAGATTTATTGGATTAGCCGCTTTATCAGTAGACAATGCAAGGACATGTTTTACATCAGTGTCTAATGAAGCTCTTATTACGTTTTCAGCTCCATTAATATTAGTTTTTATACATTCAATAGGATTGTATTCTGCAGTATCTACATGTTTCATAGCAGCAGAGTGGATTACTATATCTACTTCACTAAAAGCATATACGAGCCTGGTATAATCTCTTACATCTCCAATAAAATACCTTAATAAATTAGAGTGAGCATTTAAATCTATAGCCATATTATATTGTTTAAGTTCATCACGAGAAAAAATAATGATTTTTTTTGGCTTATAATTTTTTAATATATACTTAACAAAATATTGACCAAAAGAACCAGTACCACCAGTTATTAGTATAGTTTTATTATTAAACATTTTTTTTTATATTAGATAATTTCATAAAGTATTTGTCGTTATTTAAAAGGTAGTCATAAGTACCACTATTAGATATTTTACCCCTATCTACAATATATATTAATTTACAATTTAAAAGGTTACTAATCTTATGAGTTATAAACAATATAGTATTTCTATTCTGTTTTTGAATTAAAGAAAGATTTTTTATAATTTTTCTTTCAGTAATTGCATCAAGTGCACTTGTAGATTCATCAAATATCATAATTGGTTTATTCGCAAAGATGGCTCTTGCAATAGCAATTCTTTGCTTTTGTCCTCCGGACAACCTTCTACTATTTTCACCTGCAACTATATCAAAATCAGATTTTTTATCGATTTTCATAAAATCGTCTAAACAAGCTAACTTTGCAGCTTTTTTTAATTTTGAAAAATTTATTTTACTAGGCTGAATACCAAATGCAATATTTTCTAGAATAGTACCATCTAGGAAAAAAGGATTTTGTGGAACGTAGCTAAAAAAATATTTTGAAAGTTTTTGATTTTGAATTGTATTGTTTGCTAAATAAATTTTACCAGAGTCGGGATTTATTAAATTTGCGATTAAATCTGCAATTGTAGATTTACCAGAGCCTGTTTTACCGACAAAACCCAAAATACTATTAAGAGGAACTTCTAAAGATAAATTTTTAATTAGAAAGTTAGAATTTGAAGACTTATAAAAAAAATTTATATTTTGAAAAATAATTTTTTTATTATTTTTATTGAATTTAAAAATTTGATTCCTAACAAGATTAGTTTTATGAACTGTAATAAGATCCTCACGTAAGTTTAAAAAAGCTGGAATATTTGAATTTATTTGCACAACTGAGCTATATATTGCTTGAAAATTTGGAATTAACTTATAAGCAGATATAGAAAATACCGATAAGTTAAGTAGAATATGGTTTGTATCATTTGAGTTAAAAATATAAAGAATTAAAATTATTGACACTATTATAATGAATGAAGTGATTTCAATTAAGTATTTAGGAGCTAGTGTGACAAGCTCTCTTTTTGATAATATAGTTCCGAATTTATTGCCTAATATAGAGTATTTAGAATAAAAATATTTTTGAGATCCTGAAATTAATATTTCTTTTATAGATCCAAATGTTTCAGTTATAATCTGGTAACGAGAAGTGCTTAATAATGATATTTTGTTACCGTAATTTAAAACCGTTTTTTTAAGTGACTGATATATTGTAAAATAAATTACTAAGTAAATAAAAAATATTAAAATAGTAATCAAAGGGTTATAAATTAAAAGCGATGTAATAAGAAGAAGAATAAGAAATAATCTATTATTTATATTTAATATAGGTTGAATTATTCCTTGAACAACTCTACTGACTTCACTGAGAAGATTTCTTGTAGCTTCACTAGTTTTTGTATGAAGAAAAAATTCCCAATTTTTATTAATATATCTTTGATAGACTTGATTGCTCATACTTATTTGAAATTCATTAGAGAATTTGATTAATTGGTAATTTGCATAAAGTGAAAATAAATTTGCTGATACGTAAAAGATTAAAATTACGAAAGAAATAAAAATTAATAAAGAAACAATATTATTAAAGTTAAGAAAAACATATAAATCTAATAATATTTTATAGTCTAAAATTATATCAGAATTTAAGATTAAATAAAAAAAAGGCACTATTGAAAATAATCCTATAACCTCCATTACTGATGAAATTATAAGGATACACTGAAGAAACATTAATTTTTTTAAATTAGATTTAACAATTATATTAATTATTTCTTTAAGATTATTCATGAACTTATTTATGTTTATTTTTGAACATTTATATATTGATAACTATTAATTAACTTGCATATTTTATGAATTGCTTCCAATGAATAACCAGGTCCAGACGGTAATCTAATTAAATTTTTAGACATATAGATTGAATTAGTAAAATTACCTTGTTTTTTAAGTTTGGGATATGAATCAGAAATGGCTCTTAATCCAGTATGGAAAGATAATTTCTTTTCAAAATATTTTAAAAAATGATTTCTATTTTTAACAATAATTTGAGGATACATAGGTATAGCGAACTCATCTTCAATTTTTACAAATTCTATTAAGGGGTTATTAATTTTTTTAAAATAAACTGAGTAAATTTTTTTTGCTTTAAGAATAATATTTTTTCTATTTGCTATACTTATTAAGCCAATTTGTGCGTGAATATCACTAATTTTGAAATTTAATCCTATATGACTTGATAGTTGTAAATAACTTTTTTTGGTATGCACTTCAACACCATTATTTCTAATTGCTAATAATTTTTTATATACATTAGGTGAGTTTGTTGTACAAAAACCACCATAAACAGAATGAAATAGTTTAGTAATACCTAGTGAGAAACATCCGATATCATACTTAGTACCACAAAATATGTTTTTTTTGTACTCTACGAATAAAGATTGTGCAGCATCTTCAATAACATTAAAACCATACTTATTTTTTAATTTGTGGAAATCTTCATTATATGTAGGTTGTCCATTTAAATGCACTAAGAATACTAAATCAGGCATAACATTATTAATTAATGAATTAAGCTTATCAAAATCAACCTTTTCACTTTTTGGTAATGTGTCACAAATATAAATATCATGATCTAAAAGAATAGATGAATTTATTGTAGCAATCCATGTCAGATTAGTGCAAATGACTTTTAATTTTTTTTTTTTACTTAATGCTAATATAGCAGAAGTAATGGCTGTGGTACCACTATTTGTTAGAACGACATATTTTACATTTAAAATTTTTTGTAATAAATGCTCTAATTTTTTGGTTTGAGAGCTCATAGTAATACTATTATCTTTTAGAAGTTGTTGGTAAGATTTTAAATAATCAGATTTATTAATGTAAGGTTTAAACCAAGAATTTAGTTTCATTATTCTAGAGATATATCATTTAGAGCAATAATTCTTTATAATTATTTAGGATAATTTTTGAAACCCTCAGATCGTTACTTTTAGAATAGGCCAGATTCGAAGAATTTGTAAAATTATTAAAGAATAATTCTTGATCAGTGGAAAAGTCATATTTTTTTTTAAGATTTAATATATCAAGTATTTCAATAAAATAATTCTTAATATCGTTTTGATTGTGATGATAAAAGTTGGTGTTAGGAGATAGGAATGTGTCATTAACAATACTCCTATGTATTCTATTTTTTTTATAATGTTTAAACTTTAGCAATTTATTAGTTAAAGGATCTAATGCAAGCGAAGGAAGGAAAGGTAGGCTTAAAGAGTATAAATTTTCAGTTAGAAAAAAAATTTCCGTGAAATTCACAAAAGCAATATTTTTTCCTAACATCGCAGCCAAAGTCCAAGGTCCAGAATCTGCTCCAAAGTATAAATAACAATTACTAATAAAAAAAATATCATCCTCAGGTTTTCTCATCTTAGAAAATGGTAAATCTATAATGTGATCGCTTTCTATTGTGATTTTTTCTTCTGCGATAACACCTAATCTAATAATATAAAAACCTTTCTCAATTGCTAGATTGATCATCATATTATAACTATTAATACTGAAATTTTTTCTCTTATGCACTTTTACATATCTATCTTTATTCAATTTATCAAATAATTCGTCTCTGTTATTAATACAAATCCATTTAGCATCATTAGGAATATTATATTTTTTTAAAATAGATTTTTTTTGTAATTTAGAAAATATTTTATCGTGGTCAAATATAGGTGGATAAGTTATCAGCATATTGTGATCTTTAATTTTAAATCTCGGGATAGAATGTGTATCTTTTTTTGAAATTTTTAGACAATAGGACTCAATTATATTAAAAAAATTACCTCTATATATGGGAATTATATTTATTTTTTTTTTCCATAAATTAAATAGAAAATTATTTGATACATCACTATCATTAAAGTTTACAGAGTATAAATCTAAAGCTTTAATTTTCTTAGACTTATAAAATTCCACAAATAAGTTTTGAGATAGATGACCAAACTTTGATGGCACCTTACCAAACCTAATCAAAATAAGTGGTTTAATTAATATTATAATTATAGCAATTAAAATACTTAATAATTTTAGTAAATAATTCATATTATTTTAGTAAAAAATTATTATTTTTTAAAAATGAATTAGATATTAAATTGTTAGATATAGGCATTAGCGTATTTGTAATTCTACCATAACTTTTTGATATATCCATAAAATGAAGTATTTCATCCAACTCTTTATACAAATTTTTATTTTCATAAATAGACAAGACATCTTTAGCTAAACATAATATGTCCTGAGGTGAATTATCTATTAATTCTATATTATTTTCAGTGAAGTGGTGCTTTAGAATCAACTTATCAAAATTATTTTTATAAATTTCATTTAAGGTTAGAGGTATTTTAGTTTCACTATTAATCATTATTTTAAATATTGATGGTAAATTATTCCAGTAATAAGTCTTAAAAAGAACATTAAATGTTGTAAAATTAACAAAAGAAAAAGATTTTCTAAATAATGGGGCAAGGTTAAATATTCCCGAGTCACTACCAAAATAAAATGACAAATTTTCAAGTAAATATAAATCATTTTTCCTACTATTAAATAATGTATTTGGATAATCAAAAATATAAGGCGAATTAGTAGATTCTTCGGTGACGCTTCCCAATCTAATTACATTATAATTATTGTTTACAAAATATTTTGCAGCTAGCTCCATATTAGATATATTGAAATTCCTATTATCGTGGTAACTAAAATTAATTTCAGGATATGTTTTTTTTAGATAGGTACTGTCTCTATTATGAATGCAAATATATTTTTTATTTGGATCTAAATTAAATTTTTCTAATAATTTTTTAATATAAAGGTCATTATCAATAGAGATTGAAAATGTTTTTTTAGTAAGCTTAGTGTAAATTATATTATTAACATCTAATTTATTAACAATATTATTTTTTTTAAACCAGAAATTTAAAGAATAACACAACCAAAATATTAATTTATAGCTACTTAATAAAATGATTTTTTTTTTATAAAGACCTATTAAATATTTATTTTCAGATTTTTTATTATAACCAAC
>TARA_B110000305_G_scaffold209585_1_pt1 | contig 49677 bp, 51 predicted proteins | sample TARA_B110000305 | Tara Oceans TARA_B110000305 (sample SAMEA4397930) | marine metagenome | biome: Polar Biome; feature: [SRF] surface water layer (ENVO:00010504); material: water (ENVO:00002006), including particulate matter (ENVO:01000060) such as... | depth 5 m | reverse complement strand
GGTTTGTGGTACCGAGGGTCGTGGGTTCGAGCCCCATCTTCCACCCAAAAAAGTCTGAGAAATCAGACTTTTTTTTATGTCTTTATTTCTGAAATAAATTGGTGCGTATAAAAGCACAATTCCTCAAGAGAATCAGGCATTTTCGACTCTAACCATGGATGACGGCTTCCGAACACATGATTTGTCTCTTTCATCATATTCAGGTTGCCTTTGCTCCAAGACGCAAGTTGAACAGCGTTTTCAGGAAGAACAGATGTGTCTTCCAATCCGTGGAAATGTGAAATCGGTTTTAGATATTTCTTGCAAAGGCTTTCAAGGTTATACTTTGATTTATTTTTCTCGAAATCTTCGTATAGATTAAAATACTGAGGTAATTCTTGCTTCGTACGTCCATTTTTCACGAAACGCACCCCTTTATTTTTCCATTCTATCAATAATTTATCTTTTGGAAAGCGATTTTCAATTGATGCGATTGATGCCCATGTACTAATTGATTTTATTTTTTCAAATTGATTTCCTGCAATCATAGCAATTGCACCACCTTTTGAATGACCAATGAGATGCCCATTCCAATTTGCCTTCTTTGAATCAATATATTTGATTACTGATTGAATGTCCTCTATCTCTTTACTGTAGGTGTTTCTTCCAAATGCTTCAAGATCGTCAAAGTCAATTGCTTGTTCAACGGTTCCTCCGTTGTGACTGGTGTTAAATTTACAAAACCCAAATCCTTTATTCACGAAATATGCTTGGACAAGGTGCCATGCCCCCCAATCTTTGAACCCCATAAATCCATGTATGAAAATGATGATTTCTTTATTGAAGTTTTCAGGAATTTCTAAATCGATTAAACTATATCGAGTATCGGCGCCTAGGTAAGAATCATTAATAATTTTCATGAAGAATATTTAGGATACATATTCTTGCTTATGAACAAGAAGGTACTCTTTGTTTTCTATTTCTCTATACCCCATGTCGTAGCAAAATATATACTGAAGACCTTTTTTTGTCGTGTATATATTGGTGAAATAATGAAAATTGAAGCCAAGTTCTGCCAATTGGATAAGGTGAATCTTGTTTTTACCATTTGGATTTAGATTGGCTAAGATCCTACGGTTTTTTCTTAAAATTCGATTTATATTACGAACGGCTTTATTGGAATCTTCATTGAGTTTGTTGTTGAAGGAATTACGGCAATAGTCACAACAGAACTTTTGATCTTTTCGACCAACTAGTTTCTCATTGCATTCCAGGCAATTACGTTCGTTATTCTTCTTCATCTATACAAGATTAACAAGAATTAACATGAAATACAATTCATAAAATTCAATGTTTCGGATTTTTGTATGAATTAAAATATTGAAACGAATGATTGAGACCAATTCTGAAGCATATTCTAAAGAAACGAACCCGTCCGAGCACTTAAGGAAGCTCAACGCAGAAATAGCTATAGAGAAGATCCTTCTTGATCAACTCAGGGCGGAGATTGCTAGAGTAGTAATTGGTCAAAAGGGTATGATTGATTCATTATTAATTGCTCTTTTGACTGAAGGGCATGTGCTCCTTGAGGGGTTACCAGGTTTGGCGAAGACTTTAGCGGTTAAATCTTTGGCTCAAACTATGGATCTTGATTTTAGTAGAATACAATTTACACCTGATTTACTTCCTGCGGATGTTACAGGAACAATGATATATCAGCAAAAATCAGATGCTTTCACAGTAAGAAAGGGACCTGTGTTCACCTCTTTTTTATTGGCCGACGAAATAAACAGAGCACCAGCGAAGGTTCAGAGTGCTCTGCTTGAAGCCATGCAGGAAGGGCAAGTTACAATTGGAGATGAGACCTTTGAATTACCGTCGCCTTTTTTAGTGATGGCTACTCAAAATCCAATAGAACAAGAAGGAACTTATGTGCTTCCAGAAGCACAAAAAGATAGGTTTTTATTAAAGATAAAAGTTAGTTATCCTAGTGCAGCAGAAGAGCAAGAGATCATACATTCACATATTCAATCTGAGGAAAAAAAGCCACTTCGAAAAATTGTATCCAAAAAGGACATTATTCGATTAAAAGCAATAGTAAAGCAAGTGTATTTGGATGAAAAAATAGAAAGGTATATCGTCGATATTATTCAACAGACAAGAAAGCCAAGCATTCAAGCTTTAGAGCCATTAAAACCTTATTTGATTTTTGGTTCCTCCCCAAGAGGGGGCATAGGACTTGCAGTTGCGGCAAAAGCGCATGCATTTATGGAGGGAAGGTCCTTCGTTATCCCTGATGATGTCAAGGTGATGGCCGTTCGCGTATTACACCATAGGATAGGACTTTCTTATGAAGCAGAAATGGACCAGATTAGTGCAGAAGATATAATCGAAAAAGTAATTCAATACGTAGAAGTACCTTGAGCCTAAAGGAACTCATACGGTCAGTGCGAAGGATTCAATTCAAATCCCAAGGTTTAACCAATCAAAAAAGATTGGGTGAGGTTTCCAGCTCATTCAAAGGTTTTGGGATGAATTTTAGTGAAGTGCGTGAATACCAATTTGGTGATGAAACGAGGTTTATTGATTGGAATGTCACGGCTAGATATAACCGCCCTCATGTTAAGGTTTTTGAAGAGGAGCGCGAGCAAGTTAATATGTTGATGATTGATGTATCAAAATCAATGGATTTTCAAAGTGATCAAAAATCTAAAAAACAGACGCTCATCGAATTATTTGCAACCATTTCTTTCTCTTGTGCATTTAATAAGGACCGAGTCGGCGCTATTTTTTTCTCGGACAAGGTCGAGCGGTATTTTGAGCCAAAGGCGGGTATTAAAAATATATGGATGATTGCAATGGAGCTGATAGAGTGGGAGAGCAGGGCGAAGCATTCCGAACTGATTGTTCCGCTTTCGTTTCTAAGGTCTTTAAAACTAAAAAAATACCGACTTTTCTTATTGAGCGATTTTCATTTTGAGGATACAGAAAAGCAGGTAGAAGCCTTGGTGAAAACTAAAAGAAAAAATAGAATTTATGTACTTAATGTCCGACAAAATCTAGAAACGGCATTGCCTCTTAGGGGTTTTTACCAGCTCATTAACTCCGAGACAGGCTCAAAGACTTGGCATAATGGGTTTTCAAATAAAATCAGAAATAGATTGTCTGACCAAACTGAGACCCTAAAAACATATTGGAAAAATCAATGCAGAAAAAGCAATATGCATTATATGGAACTGACGAGTCAAGATGATATTTTTAAAAAGTTAAATAAATTGATTTGATAAAAACGAAGCTCATTTTATTTTTTATACTAGTCGCAATTACTGCGATAGGTCAAGAAATCGTAACTGTTGAAGTTTCTTCTGACTCTCCTAGGGTTGGCGATGTTTTTCAAATCAAATGCACAGTCGAAGATTCAAATGGCTTTCCTGAAAAAATGCAAAAGGAAAGTTTTTATCCTGCTCGGTATCTTTCTGTGGATACCTCTATTCATGAAACCCTATGCAAGGATGTAGAGATATTAAAAACTGCTGATCGTAGTTTTGTAATTGATGGAACGCGTTTTTATCGTAAAACATATGACGTTATCGCTTGGGATTCATGTGAGTTGTCATTGGTTGGATTTGACTATCGCATTGGAGACAGTGTGAGGAGGTCACAGCAAGTTTATATAAACGTTTCCTTTTATGCGCAAAAAGATAATATTGAAATATATGATATTAAAGAGGCTTTTTCGGATTGGAATTCACATGCTCAGAAATTCAAGTTTGCGACTACTATTTATTTGATCTTAACAATGATGGCCCTTTTTCTTATTTTCCTTTTTATTTGGTTCCGATATTTCAAAAAAGACAAGAACATTGAAACACACCTTTCTATTGAGCAGAAAACATTGTCTGGTATACAAGCCCTATATGCAGATGAGTTATGGCATAAAAACAGGCTTCAAGAACATTTCGTGCAGTTTTCATTTCTTCTTAGAGACTATTTGACACTGCGGTTTGGGGTTTCTTTTCTAGAGAAGACAACCCTTCAATCTAAAATACTTTTAAAGAATCTTGAGATTAATGAGGGTATTAGAAGTCAAATTGAAAAACTGTTGAACGCTTCGGACTACGTTAAATTTGCGGATTCAACAATTTCCGATGAACAAATAGAGCTCTTAAAATCTGAATTAATTAAAATTGTTCATGACACGACACCTGTAATAATAGAAGATAAATGAATTGGTTAATTCAAAATACGGGGTATGATTTCCTAGAGCCAAATTGGTTTTATTTATTGCTCTTGTTGCCTCTTTTTATTATTGCGCTTGTCTTGCTAGAGCGGCGTCAATTCCATGGTGTTGCATTCATCCAAACTGAATCCTCTCAGGAATTAATTCAATCATCTTTCACTCAATATTTGCGCCATTTCTTATTTGTTTTAAAAATCGTGTTTTTTGTGTTAGTTATTTTGACTCTAGCACACCCTTTTTCCTGGGAGAATCAGCGACAGAGTGATGCAATCAATGCGACGGGTATTGATATACTCTTTGTTTTAGATGTTTCTGAATCCATGCAAGCTATGGATTTGAAACCCAATCGTTTGAATTCGGCAAAAAAGGTGATCGAACAATTTGTAAACAATAGGAAGCATGATCGTATTGGCTTGGTGGCTTATGCAGGAGAAGCATATTCAGTATGTCCTAAAACAACTGATCACGGGTTGCTTTTAGAACAGCTTTCTAGAGTCAATGGTGAGGAGATGGTTCCTGGGACTGCCATTGGAATTGGTCTCGGGACAGCAGTTGCCCAATTAAAAGGGGATAGTACAGAATCAAAAGCAATTATTCTTTTAACGGATGGAACAAATAATAGGGGGGATATTGCTCCTTTGGAGGCTGCCGCCCTTGCTAAAGGCGAAAATATTCGGGTTTATTGCATTGGCGTTGGCACCAATGGTTTTGCAGCCATGCCAGATTCTTCTCCTTTTGGTATGGGTTATTTCTATGCTCCTGTCGAAATAGACGAGGAGGTTCTTCAAGAAATTTCTGGCTTAACAGGTGCGAAATATTTTAGGGCAACCAACTCTAGCTCTTTAGCAAAAGTCATTTCGGAGATTGATCAGATAGAGAAAAAGAGAATCAAAATACAACCAGATATACAGGCGTCGATAGCTATTCCAGAGTTTTTATTATTCTCGATTCTGTTTTTGAGTACCCTCCTTTTTAGTATTGACTTTTTTTTATTTAAAGGCCATGAGTAAAAGGCATACAAATCGCTGGTCTAGTGTTTGGAAAGTATTTCTTCTAGACCTTATTTCCTCAATACTTATTCTTGCCGTAATACAAAATTTTTTCTTAAAAGGTCTGGTTTTTCAAAACCCGAGTATATTATATCTTCTACTTCTTCTGGTCCCGGCATATTTATTTTTTATTCAAGATCACAAAGTAATCTTATCGCAACTGGAGAGCCATCGTCATTCAAAAAGGCACTCCTATAAGTTCTTAGCCCTTAAGTTTTGTTTCATTGGTTTATTATTTGGAGCGTCAGATCCCGTTATAGGAATTGAAAATACGACTATCGCTTCAAAGGAAGGGGACATCATGGTTTGTCTTGATCTATCACGATCCATGGATGTTAAAGACATTGAAGGCATAAGTAGGTTGGAGGCAGGACGTCATTTATTAAAGGCTTTGGTTAGTAAATTGTCAGGACAGAGGATAGGACTTTGTATTTTTGCTCAAAATGCAATGATTGAGCTCCCTTTGACTAGGGATTATGACCGATTTAAATTAATGGTTTCTGAGGTGAACACGGATCATTTTAGTAATCAAGGAACGGATGTAGGAGGCGCTCTTCAAACGGCTAAGGGTACTTTTGAAAGCGAAAAATTGAATAATGTGATACTCCTTTTAACAGATGGAGAAGATCACGAACCTGAGAGTAATCAAATTTATGATTCGATTGCTAATTCAAATATTAAGTTGATTTCAGTTGCTATTGGATCAAAATCCGGTGGCCCTCTTCTAAAACCTGGAACTGCTTCTATGAGGCTTGATGATGCAGGGAATTTAATCTTATCGAAAGTCAACCTTTCCTTTGTTAAGAATTTATCAGAACTCACAAATGGCGTTTGGTTTCATGCCGAGGAGCGTTATCCAGCTACAGATTTTATATTAACAGAAATTAACCTCAGTTCAAATGGATATTTGCGAGATTTGACCTTTAAGATAGAGAGAAGATTGTATTATATACCCCTACTTTTAGCCCTTGCTTCTTTTTGTCTTTATGTATTGTTTCCATTGTTATTCAAAAAACCAAAATGAAAGGTTCATTTGTTCTTTTATTAGTTTGTATTCATGGGCTTTGTTGGTCACAGTCCTTTATGGATACTGCCTTTTTTGCACAAAAACAATATAAATTGAAGAACTACCTAGGTGCATTATCGTCCTATGAAAGTGCCCAGAAAATGCAAATTACAGAAAAAGACACAAGGAATTTAAATGAGATAGCCATTGAATTAGGGCAGGCTACTTACAAGACAGGAGATTATAAACAAGCCATTGAAAATTTCGAAAAGGCTTTAAAAAATGAAGCCAAGCAAGAAAGTAGGGGCGCACTTTATTATAACCTAGGTAATGCGAGTTATATGTCGGGTAATACTCAAAAGGCGATTGAATATTATAAGCAAGGAATCAAGGCGTCGCCCGAAGACCTTCAAATGAAGTACAATTTATCTCAGGTCTTGCGTAAAAAAGCAGCACAGAAAAAGCAGTCTAATGAACAGGGACAACAAACAGAAAATGTGAAAAGTGATCTTAGTGCAGGCTCGGAAAAAAACACAAAACCATCAAAGTATTCTTTTGAAGATCAACAAAAACAAAAGCTATTAAATGATTTACTAAGGAACGCGGCGAATACAAAAAGAAGGTTAGAAAAAAAGAAAAAAACTCCGTCACCAAAGGCTAAGGATTGGTAATGAAAATAGTATTGTACATATCGTTTATCATTTGTTTTACTTGTGCGATCGCACAAAAGCCGGTTGTACAACTTAAGGTATCAAACATACAGCCGATGGTCGGTGAGTTGATCACGATTCAAATGACTTCAAACCTAGGCAGTGTATTTGAGGTTAAATTCCCAACCGCTTTTACAAGCAGAGAAGAAGTAAATGGAATGCGTCAAGAATATATTAACGGTAGGAGTAATACCGTTTATTATCAGACTTTAAGTGGTTTTTTCGTTACATCAGGCAATTATATTTTAGGCCCCGTATATGTCAAGGGGCGTACAAAAAAAATCAAGTCAAATAAAGTTGAGATTTCTGTTAGTACTGACAAGAAAGAAGGTGAATTAAAAGGAAAAAAGAATGCTCCTCAAGCCAACAAGCCTCCAGTTTTTGCTCAGACAGAGTGCTCGTCTCTTCAGATCTATAGAGGTCAATCGGTCAGCCTCAAATCAAAAGTATACTCTAAAAAAGAATTTACTGGAATACGACATTACGAAGCTTATACGATTGTGGGGAAACATGAGGCATATGAGTTGAAAGCGCCTAAAGAATTAGATTGGCTAAAGGTAAATCTAGATGGTCAGGCATACTTGAAGTTACAGTTTGAGGAAAAGGTGATCTTTCCGAATGAATTAGGAGAACTCTCGATTTCCCCTTTTGAGATGATTTTGACTGGCTACGGGAGTTATATGGTTAGGTCAAAGGCGAATACTATTGAGGTTGTGGACCTTCCCGCCAAAGGACAGCCCTATGATTTCTCAGGCCTAGTAGGTAGATTTGAAGTAAATACGACATTATCAGATTCAATTGCCAAGACTCAAGATATTGTTTCTTTGACCATTGAAATCGATGGTATCGGTAACCTTCAGCATGCAATGGTTCCTGAAATTAAATTACCCAAGCAGCTTGAGTTATACTCTGACCCAATCATTACGAAGAATTACAAGATAGGTGTCGATGGATTTAAAGGAAATGTGATTTTCACATATCCAATAAGAGTTCTCGAGCAAGTAAGCAGTGTAATTGAACCTATTTCAATTTCTTATTTTGATCTAGATTCAAATCAATATATAACAGTTAATGGAATGGAGATTGTATTGAATCCATCGGGATTGAACGACTCTATTATTGAAGGTTCAAAAAAAGACCCATCGGAATATGTAAAGCCAAAGCCTATGGGGTCTCCCTCTATTATAAAAGAGGAATCGAATATTAACTTCCTAATGTTTTTGGGGGGCGCTTCAGTACTTTTATTTTTGTTTTTCTTTTATAGAAGAAAATGGAAATCCGATGCGATAAATCATACTGCTTATCATGTCCCCAAATTATCCACAGTTCAAAAACAGATAAAATCTGCCGTAGATCCATTAATTGAGGAGTCAGAGTCGCTTCCTAAAATGGAGCATTGTTTGTTTACGCTGTGTTCTTTTCTGCTCTCTCAGGATAGTTTGAAATTGTCACGGAATGAGATTTATTTATTTTTATCAAAGCAAATAAGTCAAGAACAGATTGATGATATTCGCTCATTATTCACTTCTATTGACGAGAAGAGGTATGCTCAAGGCTTGTCCCAGTCATCTTTTACGCAATTCCAATTAAGTTTTAAAGAGCGTGTATTAACCATTTTGAAATTGGCTTCTAATTAACTCCATAAGCTTTTTTTTAATAATTTTCGAACCTTTTTTAAAAATAATAGTAAAAAACATCCAACCTTGGCGAATTTTCATCGTCTTAAGTGTAAATGTGATAGAACATGAGACAATTAAAAATTGCAAAACAAGTAACGAACCGCGAGACGGCATCATTAGATAAGTACCTCCAAGAAATTGGACGTGTAGATTTAATATCTGCCGATGAAGAGGTGGAATTAGCGCAGAGAATTAAAGCGGGAGATCGTCAAGCACTAGAACGTCTTACGAAGGCGAACCTGCGTTTTGTGGTTTCAGTCTCTAAACAATACCAAAATCAAGGATTGACCTTATCGGATTTAATTAATGAAGGAAATCTAGGTTTAATTAAAGCGGCTGAACGTTTTGATGAAACCCGGGGTTTTAAATTTATTTCCTATGCGGTATGGTGGATTCGTCAATCTATTTTACAAGCGCTTGCAGAGCAAGCAAGAATTGTACGTCTTCCACTCAATAAGATTGGAAATATTAATAAGATAAATAGAGCTTTCTCAGAGCTAGAACAAAAATTAGAGCGCCCGCCATCTGCGGATGAACTTGCTGAAGTATTAGATTGTACACCTCAAGAAGTAAAGCAATCTCTCTCTCAAAACGGACGACACATATCTATGGATGCACCGCTCGTAGAGGGGGATGATTCATCATCAAGTATGTACGATGTAATGGGTAGTAAAGACTCCTTGCCTAGTCCTGAGTCAAATCTTGTACTAGAATCTCTTAGGAGCGACATACGACAGTCTTTAAAAACCTTAACACCTCGTGAAAGTGAAGTTGTTAGTATGTTCTATGGCTTGGAAGGTAAAATGCCTTTATCGCTTGAAGAAATAGGAGATCGTTTTGACTTGACCAGAGAACGGGTTCGACAAATTAAGGAGAAAGCAATTCGAAGGCTGAAACATACTTCCAAAAATGTAATTCTTAAGTCTTATCTCGGATAGCTTATAGGGGGTCTACGTCGATTACAACTCTAACTTTTTTAAATTCAGCATTAGAATAAAAAACATCAATAAGAGATTTTATTTTTTGTTTGACTTTAAAATCCGGAGCGTCTTTTTCAATTTTAATTTTAATCGTCTTAAGGAATTTATTTCTTATTTTCTGAACAATAGGATATTCGGGACCAATAACTCTTTCCTTAAAAACAGATGTAAGTAGTTCTGCTAGATGCTGCGCTGACGAATCAATAGTATGAATATTCTCGTGCTTTAGCGTAATTGCAATTAACTTATAAAATGGAGGGTAGTGATAGTTTTTTCGCTCAATAATCTCATTCTCATAGAATTGAACATAATCATGCTGTCCTACCAGTTGTAAAACCCAATGTTCAGGGTCGCCTGTTTGAACAATTACTCTGCCTTGTTTTCCTTGTCTCCCAGCCCTTCCAGCAACTTGAGACATCAATTGATAGGAACGTTCGTATGCTCTAAAATCAGGGCGATTTAATAGCATATCCGCATCCAAGATACCTACCAGGTAGACATTGTCAAAATCAAGTCCTTTGGTAACCATTTGCGTACCAATCAAAATATCAATCAATCCTTTGTCAAAATCATTTAAGATCATTTCATAAGCGTTCTTTGAACGTGTGGTATCTAAATCTAATCTTTTGATTACTTTGTCTTTAAAAATGAGACTCAGTTCATCTTCAATTTTCTCAGTCCCAAAGCCGATCATATTTAGTCTATTACTACCACAAGATGGGCATGATCCAACCGGGTTTGTTGAAAAACCGCAATAATGGCATTTGAGTAGGTTTGCTTGTTTGTGGTAGGTAAGGGATACATCGCAGTGGTTGCATTTTGGAGTCCAACTGCATACCTCACATGACCAAAGAGGTGTATATCCTCGTCTATTTTGGAATAATATAATTTGTTCACCTCTTTTTAAAACCCCCTCCATTTCTTCTAATAAAAAATTAGAGAAGTGGGAATTCATGTTTTTTAGTTTACGTTCTCTTTTTAAATCTGAGAATAAAACCTCAGGCATTAACAAACCTTTATATCTTTCTTTTAGCGACACGAATCCGTATTTACCAGATTGTGCATTATAATAAGTTTCTAGGGATGGGGTGGCTGTACCCAGGAGAACTTTTGCCTCATGCATTCTTCCTAGCACAATCGCAGCATCTCTACCGTTATATCTCGGGGCGGGGTCGTATTGCTTAAACGAACTTTCATGTTCCTCATCAACAATAATCAATCCTAAATTTTGAAAAGGTAAAAACACAGAAGATCGGGCGCCAAGTATGATTCTAAATTCATGAGCGTCATCTTGTAAAACCTTGTTCCAGATCTCAATACGTTCGTTCTGATTAAATTTTGAATGATAGACACCTATTTTTTCACCGAAGTACTTTGACAATCGTTGGATTAGTTGTGTTGTCAATGCAATTTCGGGGAGTAAGAATAGAACTTGCTTACCCTGGTCAAGCTGGTCTTGAATCAATTGTACATAGATTTCCGTTTTACCAGATCCCGTCACCCCATGAAGGAGGGTTACGTTCTTTTCGAACATTGCACTTTGGAGTGATACCAGAGCTTCGTTTTGCGCTTTCGTTAATTCTTTGAAATCAGCATTATTCCCTTTATTAAGATGAATGCGGTCAATCTGAAAACGCTCAGCGATTAGAATCCCTTTTTTCTCTAGCGTAGTTAATGCTGAAGCACTGATTCCCTCGTCTAGAATAGTTTTTTTTTGGATTGGAAAATATCCTTGTTGTTCATGTCCCAATTGCACAATGTGCAGTAAAGCTTCTACTTGTTTTATATTACGTGGACTGCTTTCCAATTCCTCTAAAATAATATTGAGGTTATTTTCAATCTGAAAATCTTCTTTAAGTACATAACATACTGAAGTCTTGGCTGAATATCTTTGTTTTATTTCTTCATTCGAGATTATAACTTTCCGGTCAATAAGCGTTTTTACGATGGGTTGTACGGTTTGTATAGAAAGAAATTCAGAGAGTTCTTTCAAGTTACAAGAGCCTTTTACTTCAAGATAGTCTACAATTTGATCTTCACGACCATTGAGTTGATCAAGCGCTGCGTCGAATTCTGGGTGCAAAGAAATATTAGTTTCACTCCCAAGCTTGAAGTTTGCAGGAAGCGCTGCGTTCATGACTTCACCTATTGCGGCCATGTAATATTGGGCGACCCACTTCCAAAACTTGAGCTGTTCAAGCGTAACTATAGGTTGGTCGTCTAATACCGCTTCAATATATTTTGATTGGTATTCTTTTGGTACACTTTCATGAACATTTACAACGATAGCAGTATGTAGTTTGTTTTTCCCAAAAGGAACGATAACTCTTAAACCGACAGCAACTTGATCATTCATTTCGAATGGAATCCTGTAGGTGAAAGCCCTATGAATGGGTACGGGCAAAATCACATCAGCAAATAAAGTAAGCCGATTAGACATGAGATGTGGTTAAAGTAATTTAGTTACAGGCAAAGGTCTCTTCGTTCCCAAAGATATTATCCGCGGGATGCTTTGAACAGAATCTTAATAACCCTGTAATAGGACCTTCGCAAAGCTCTCGTGTACTTTTCTTATCAATAGCTCTAATGAAGGCTTGTTGAGGAGAAATGTAGAATGGTTTATATGTCTTGATGGTTTGTCTTGATGAGAAAATACCAATGACTCTGTAACCATTCGTCACATCCAGGTTCGTATAGGTCGGTTTGTTTTGCGCTAAAGAGCTAGAGGGTTGATTCACTAAAATATAATTATTGAGATCTTCCGAACCACCGGTAACGGTGACTTCAAAGCCAAGAAAGTTTCGTTGGTCAATTAGCGCATCATCTGTCACGTTGTTTTCTACCAGATTGTAGAATGTTTGTCCATTGGCAGAGAATGTCTTTGGTGAATTGGGTAGTACGTCACTTTCACCAATTTGCCATTCTATTGTCTTGGATATCGCATCTAGTCCAATATACTCAGCGATGTTTACACCGATATTAACATTGACTACGTGGGCGTTTCCCGAATTTGATATCGTTACGCTTGTTGATTTATATTCTCCAGGATTGCTCGCGAATTTAAATGTGAAATTTTGAGACGTCGCAGTCGTTGTGATGCCATTGACTAGAGACGTTGTTGACGAAACTTCAAACTGTCCTGAATTAATTACGGCCTTTAATCGGTATTCGTATTCAGGGTTTAACGATGTTAGCATTGGATTAGGTGAGGTTTGAATAGTTCCAAATGCACCTGAGCTTGACGTCGTTGTGGGTAAAGTCTGGAAATAGTATACCTTCTGGTTTGGTGCGTAAAAAAGTCCGTTGGTGTCTTTGTTCTCAATAGTAGTGTCTCTTAAAATCCAAGTTCGTACAATATTATTCCCATCTAATTCTTCAATAGTTGCATCTACGGTATTAAAGTAGCTTGAATCTTCAATTTGAGCAATTTCAACAGCATTTCCCGGGCCTATAAAAGCACGCGTAATCTTAACATAATGCAATGAGTCTGAATGGTCTAACAAACCATAAACTACAGCGGTTTCTTTAAAATCTCCAATTAAGTCAATTTTTTCGCTGCAACTAAAAAGAATGCAGAGGGTTCCAACTGCACAAATGAATCTTATCATGGGCTTAAAATTTCCAAAAGTTCTACTTCAAATATAAGAAGACTATATGGTTTTATACCACTCCTAGGGTCAGGGTTCGCCCCATAAGCCAATTCGTGTGGGATGTAGAATTTAAATTTAGAACCAGCCTTCATCAATTGTATGCCTTCAGTCCAACCGGGGATAACCTGATTCAAAAAGAATTCTGAAGCCTGTCCACGGTCATATGAACTGTCAAAAGTTTCTCCTGAAAGCAAAGTGCCTTTATAATTTACTTTAACTTGAGCGCCTGCTGAAGGATTCTTTCCTTTTCCTTTTTTGAGGACCTTGTATTGAAGACCAGATGGTGTTTGTTGAACTCCTTTTTTGTTTTTATTTTCTTTTAAAAATTCACGTCCTTCTCGCTGAAATTGTTCAATGGTAACATTATATCTAATTCCTATTTCTGATTTAAGTGAAGCGAATAAAATGTTCACACTATTCGTGTCGTCAAGAAAGACATCTTTCAGGTTAAAACCATCTTTAAGACCCAAATAAGTGTATTTGAAATCGACCAAGTCTAGTGCGTTAAGACTACCGAAGTTATTGTAAAATTCCATTCTATTTAAGGAGCCTACACATGCCGCACATTCCTTAAGGAAACTTTTGTTTTTTCGTAAGTCTGATGACGAAAGAAAAGACTGTATTTTCATTTCGCAACTGTCGAGTGCCATATTACTTGTGGAGTCTTGAAACCCAATTAAGATCTCCTCCTTTTCTAGAAGCGAAAAAATACTATCCGATATAAACGGCTTAGACATCTCAAATCCAAGAACATAGGATATACTATCCAACTCTGAGTTTAAAGAAACATCACTGCTTGAATAAATTATATCATTAGCAATCGTTTTGACTTTTTTACTAGATTGTGCGATATCATCTCCACATGACATCAAGATTAGGCCAATTATTATTGAAATTCCTCTGGTCATTTGATTTCAATTAATTCAACGTCAAATATTAAAGCGCTATATGGTTGTATTGGTCCACCTGGGTGAGGATTTGCTCCGTATGCCAATTCTTGCGGGATGTATAATCTATATTTAGCCCCTACAGACATTAGTTGTAGTGCTTCTGTCCATCCTGGAATTACTTGATTAACACCAAAGCTTGCCGGAGTTCCTCTTTCAACCGAACTATCAAAAACAGTCCCATCAATTAATGTACCGTGATAATGTACAGTAACCGTGTCAGAATCACTTGGTTTTGATCCATTACCCTCTTCAGTTACTTCATATTGAAGGCCTGAATCAGTAGATAGAACTTCAGTTCTCTTTTTATTCTCTTCTAAAAAAGCAGTTCCTTTTTCTTTGTTGTCTCCAAAAGCGGCAGAATTAGCTTCTTCAAGAAATTCTTGAATTAATCCATTCGCCTCTTGAGGATTTATTTTCAATTCCTTTTCTTCGAAAACATCTTGAATCCCGTCTTTTAATAAATTAAGATCCAAGGATCCTAATTGTTGGCTTTTTAAACTTTCGGCAATACTTAATCCTACTGCGTAACTTACTTTGTCTTTTAATTCTTGCATTATTTTATTTTAAGAGGGACAAAGTTAAACAAAATTCGATGTTTAGCCACACAAAATCTATTGCAATTGACATTGTAACCCTATGTCTTTTATTGCGTAAATTAGCTTATGAAAAAGGAGCATTCATTTTCTTATGAAATCTATTCTGATTGGAGTGATTTAGCGATTGAAGACCAGGTATTGGTGGACCGAGCCTATGAGGCTATGGAATCTGCTTATGCGCCCTACAGTAAATTTAGGGTAGGCGCCTCAGCGCGACTAGATAATGACACGATCGTTACGGGAAGTAATCAGGAAAACTCCGCATATCCATCAGGCTTGTGTGCAGAGAGAGTCGCTTTGTTTCATGTTGGTGCAAGCTACCCAAAACAATCCGTGCAAACTTTGTGTGTAGTTGCTAAAGGAGATTTAATACCTGTTGAAAAACTGTTGTCTCCTTGTGGAGCTTGCCGCCAGGTGATGCTCGAGACGGAAAATAGGCAGACAAATAAAATTAAAGTAATCATCGTAAATCAAGACCGCAGAGCCTTGGTTTTATCTAGCGTTATCGACCTCTTGCCATTTGGATTTAGCGCAGGTCATTAATTCCTTCTTCTATTAGGTTTTGGCTTTGTTCGTGACTATCTTTGCTTACTCAAATTTTAGTTATGATCAATTGGTTTACAGTTAAGTTAAAATACACAAAACAGCTAGAAGACGGCACGCTTAAGAGGGTTACTGAGCCCTATTTATTGGCGGGAATGACCTTTACAGATGTTGAAGCAAGAATCTATGAAGAGTTAGGTAGCAGTATAAGGGGTGAATTTTTAGTCACCGGAATTGCCCGAACAGATATTCATGAAATTTTCTCTATTGACGGTTCAAATGTTTGGTATAAGTGCAAAATCTCATACGAAAGCGCGGACGCTGATGGAGGGAAGAATAAAAAGATTACCCAACTCATTTTGGTGGAGGCTGGTAATGTTAAAGAAGCTTATGATAATCTTTCAGAAAAGATGTCGAATTTAATGGTTGATTATAAAGTTATTTCTGTCTCAGAATCTCCTATAATTGAAGTTTTCTATCCTAATGAGAGCTCAAAAAGAGTTGAACCTTCAGAGAATGAGTCAGCTCCTAAGGGGATGGTTCCTAATACAGAGTTCCATTCTAATTCTGAAACAAGCGTTGTGGACGAATACGACACTAATGAGTAAAAACCTCGACCGTCTTCGTGATGAGCATAAGGATTTTGATTTGAATTCGCTAAGTGATTCATTTGCAAGTGATCCGTTTAGTGCTTTTCAGGAGTGGTTTGATATGGCCTGTCAATCAGAGCAACCTGAACCAAATGCGATGGTGCATTCTACGGTTGATAAGCATACTATGCAGCCTTCAAGTAGGGTGGTTTATCTCAAGGAGCTGCGCAAACAAGAGTTTGTTTTTTATACAAATTATCAAAGTGATAAGGCGCTAGAAATGGAAGGGAACCCTAATGTGAGTTTGCTTTTTTTCTGGCCAGGTTTACAAAGGCAAATAAGAGTACAAGGTATTGTTACGAAAATCGACTCTAAAGAGAGTGATGCTTATTTTGAATCAAGGCCTCGTTCAAGCCAAATAGGTGCATGGGTATCTGAGCAATCGAGAGTATTGAATTCAAGGAGAGATCTAGAGCAGAAAAGTATAGAAATAAGTAAAGTATTTCCCGAAAAAGTTGAAAGACCTGAGTTTTGGGGCGGATACGCGGTTTCTCCAGTTAAATTTGAGTTTTGGCAAGGACGTCCATCCAGACTCCACGACCGAATTGTTTTTGAGCGCGCTTCGGATGTTTGGAATTCTTATAGAATTAATCCTTAATAAATGGAACCTACTTGCATTTCTTATGAAAGCGGTTTGAAATTGGTTTATCTTCATAAACCGAGTGCTGTTGCACATATTGGATTTTTTTATCGCGCGGGTAGCCGTTTTGAAAATAAGGATCAGACAGGGTTGGCTCATTTTCTCGAACACTGTGTATTTAAAGGCACGAAGAAAAGGAGTGGTATTCAAACTATTTCAAGAATTGATGAGGTAGGTGGAGAGCTAAATGCATATACGGCCAAAGAGGAGTTGTGCTTGCACGCATCGTTCCCAAAAGAGCATACAAAAAGGGCCATTGAATTATTATCGGATATTTCTGTCAATCCAGTTTTTACAAAAAAGGAAGTAGAAAAGGAGAAAGAAATTATCATTGATGAAATCAATTCATACCTGGATAGTCCTTATGATAAGATTTTTGATGATTTTGAAGAGGAGCTTTTTAAAGGTCATGCCCTAGGAAACAATATTCTTGGTGTGAAAAAGGGGCTTAAAAACTTATCAAAAAAGGATTTAGACCTCTTTGTTAAAAATTTTTTCACAAAAAACAATTTGGTTGTTTCCTTCGTAGGAGATATTTCAATGAACTCAATTGAAAAGTTATTGAAAACATACCTTGTCGAAATGCCAGATCAGGGGATAAAAATTGATGTTGATCCTTTTACGGGTTACAAACCATTTAATATAAAGCGTAAAGAGGCAAATTACCAAGCGCATCTTGTCTTAGGAGGTATGGCCCCAAGCTACAGTGATGACAATAGGACCGTTATGGCTCTGTTAATGAATATTTTAGGTGGTCCAGCCATGAATTCCACTTTGAACATTAGTCTTCGCGAACGTCACGTGTTGGCATACAGTATAGAGGCCAATTACGTTCCATATGCTGATGTCGGGTTCTGGCAAGTTTATGTGGGCTGTGAATCAAAGAATATAAATAAGTCAATCAGGTTAATTAAAAAAGAGCTGAATCGCATTTTGAAGAAACCCATTAGTGCTGCACGTCTCAAAATGGCAAAGCAACAATTTAAAGGTCAATTGGCCTTGGGTATGGATGTCAACTCTGGCTTAATGCACAGTCTCGGTAAAAGTCTGTTGGCATTCGGTCAAATTGATACGATTGAAGATATTCACAATAGTATTGATGAAATATCATCTAAGGATTTACAAGAAATAGGACTTAAATATATGGGGGAAACGCATATTTCCACCTTGATATTTGATTTGAAAGATTAATTTCTAGCGCCAAAAATAGTACTGCCAATTCTAATCATGTTGCTGCCTTCATCAATGGCTACTTTATAATCACCGCTCATCCCCATCGATATGACATCAAAGGAATCTTCTCTCGAGAAAAAATCATTCTTAAGGCTCATATGAATATTGTTTAGGGTCTTAAATTCGTTTCGTATTTTTTCTTGATTGCTTGTAAAAGTTGCCATTCCCATTACGCCCCTGATACATATGTTCTGAAGTTCTTTGTACGCATCTGATTCAATAATACCCGAGGCTTCTTCAAGTGATAAACCAAATTTCGATTCTTCATCGGCAATATAAAATTGTAAAAGTATATCAATGGTACGATTGTTCTTTGCGGCTTGTTTATTTATTTCCTTGAGGAGTCGAAGACTCTCCACACCGTGAATTAAGCTAACAAATGGCGCAATTGATTTCACTTTATTCCTTTGAAGATGTCCAATAAAATGCCATTGAATTTCTTTAGAAAGTAATTCTGATTTAGAGACCATTTCCTGCACCTTGTTTTCACCAAATACGCGTTGCCCTGTATCGAATGCAATTTTTAAATCTTCAATGGGCTTGGTCTTAGATACAGCCACGAGCACTACGTTTTCAGGTAGTTCACCTTTAATATTCTCTATATTTTTAGCAATCATTCATGTATGTTGTAAATGGTCAATCCACTGCGGAGTTTGGGCTCAACCCATGTCGATTTCGGCGGCATGTATAAGCCTTCATCTGCAACGGCCTTTATTTGTTCAATGCTTGAGGGATAAAGCATGAATCCAAGTTTGTATTTCTTTTTTTTCAATTCGAGTTCAAACGACATTGCATTGAAGGTGCCTGGAAGAAAATCAACATCAACACTAGTCTTCAAATCTTCTATTCCTAATATTGGTTTTAAGATGAGCTCAGTCAATAAATTAGAATCAAGACTTTTTACTGGATGTTTAGTATCGATCAATTCGGGGTTGATTTCAAGTGAATACCAACCATTCTCAATATAAAAATTCAGAACGTGATTTTTTTCAGGAGCGACACCTTTCATTATTTTTTTTACGGTTCCCAATTTTTTCAAATGGTCGATAAACGCAATTGGAGTGAGATTGTTTAATGACTTTATTAGCCTATTAAAGGCCATTATATTTAGCTGACTTTCTTCGACAAAGTAAGCCAAGAAATATTTTGCTTTTGGTAACAACGATCCTTTATTAGTAAATAAAGCCGCGGATGATGCTGATCGATGGTGTCCATCCGCAATATAAACATCATTAATACCCTTGAAGCATGTTTGTAAATCATCTGATTGCTCAATAGAAAGCACCCATAATTCATGTTTAACTAGGTCTGTAGTCGTAAATTCGTATTCAGGACGCTCCTTAATTAATTCCCTCAATTTAGTTTCTGTATTTTCAGTTCCTTTATAGGAAAGCAATACCGGTTCTGCATTGTAACCAACAATGTCAAGGTATCTAGTGAAAATGGCCTCTCTAGTGCTTAGGGTGGCTTCGTGTATTTTTATCTTTTTTTGAAGATATTCAGCGACGCTAGCTCCAGCTATTACACCAATACATGTATTTGTATTGCTGGATTGTCTGTATAAGTAGAGACGTTCTGACTCTTCATTAATTAAAATACCTTTGTTAATGAAGTCCCGATATCGGTCTTTGACCATTTCAAATCTCTTGTTGGAATTCGGTTTTGTTTTGATTGGATTTCCAAACTCAGGATTAATGATCCTCAAAAATGTATATGGGTTATCTTCTAGTTTAGCGTTTAAAACATTCTTTTTATAAGAATAATAGGGTCTTGTCGCGACTAAGTGAACTTTATCTCGAACGGGTCTAAGTGCTTTAAATTTAGCTATGTTGGCCATAGAATTAGAATTTGTAACTCATTCCGAAACTTGGTAGTAATGGGAATTGATATATTTCCTCGTTGGTTACCCTGTTGACATAAAATATGTTTTTCCTACTGTAGGCATTTGTAACGCTAAAAACCATTTCCAATATCGTTTTATTTTTGAATTTTATTTTCTTTTTAACGGTTATATCCAAACGGTGATAGTAGGGGAGTCGTTGGCTATTGAATTCACCTAATATAGTTGAAACTGTATTGCTATTATTTGTATTGGGGTCCGATGTTACACCACCTGAGAAGTTTTCGGATTGGAAAAAACCTGCCGTTGGTGTGAACGGGAGCCCTGATCCTAAATTCCACCTCACGCTCATCTCAAAGTCTTTTTTATCTCCAAAGATATAGGACCCAACTATGTTTATGTTGTGGCGTCTATCGAAAACAGGATAATATTCATTAAACCCGTCCCATCTTACATTGTGACCATAGGAGTAAACACCCCATAAAAACAATCGATCTTTACTGTATTTAATGAGAAGATCGGCCCCCATGGATTGGCCAGATTCAATGATAAAGTCTTTTTTAAACACATCGTCAATCAGTTCAAAAGCAGCAACATCTTCGTATAATTTGTTCTGATTAATGTTGCTAAGCTGAGAAAAATACTTGTAATAGCCCTCAAGGTTCACGGTGATGTTTTCCCCGAGATCAATTTCAACGCCAGCGATTCCATGCCATGCATACTGAAGACCATTATTCACTTGTCTAGTCCCGCCAAATTCATTTACAAACTGGTCTTGAACATTTGTAGGCGCACTTAGAAGGCCATTGAATAGGTTGACAATATCTTTGTCTGATGATGCAGATGTGAAATTTTGTGAAAATCGTCCTCCAGAAAACTTAAACCTGATGTTTTCACTAGCATTGTATTTTGCGGCTAATCTTGGTTCAAACGAGATGGTATTTAAGGAAGCATATAATTGAGCGCGTACACCTGTCTGAACAACCCATCTTTTAAAAATACCGCGATAGTTATAGTAAGCCCCAATTTCAGTTGTGAAATTCTCATCTTCAATTTTTCGGCCAACCTCATTATAGGTTGTGTATTTTGTATTGAAGCCATTTAAATTAAATCCATAATTCATTTCACCTTCATCCTTAAGGAAATAGCTGAAGTCAAATCCTAAATCAAAACCACCAATACTTGATATTCTAGGTTCCTGCTCATTTTCTGTAAATGTGGTCTGAAAATTACTTCCATTGACATGACCACGAATGAAAATAGGTGAACCACTCGGAACGAGTAAGAAATTCATTCCACCTCCTGCTGCACTCCAATTTAAGTCAGCAATGGAATAGTTCACACTATCCTGGTTGCTAAAACCAAAGGCGCTAAATTTACTCCCCCCATCACCTGTAAAGGTTATTTTACCATAGAGATCTGTAAAGTTAAAAGGCAATCCATTTCCATCATTAATACCTGGATATAAGCTCTCTGAGGTTAAGTCTAACAAGCTTTTTTTTGCTGAAAAAATATACGAACCAGCCCGAGGTGAATCTCCTTGCTTTTTCCCCAATGGGCCTTCAAGAACCAATTTCGCTAAAAATGGAGAAACAGATGTTTTCCCAGCGAATTTTTTTCTGTTACCATCGCGGTAGGTTATATCCATAATAGATGAAATTCGACCTCCATACTTGGATTCAAACCCTCCAGTATAAATATCAACGTTTTTAATGAGCTCGGTTTCAAAAATGGAGAAGAACCCGATGGAATGGAATGGGTTATAAATAGTCATACCATCCAAGAGAATCTTATTTTGAATAGGTGTACCACCACGTACATAAAGTTGACCACCTTGATCACCTGTCGTTATGACGCCAGGCGTAACAGAAAAAGCGCCTACAATATCATTTTCAGCCCCATAACTAGGGATACGCTCAAGTCCTTCTTTACTAATTTTTAATTTAGAGATTTCAATTTTAGTTCGCTTTGTTTTGCTTTCAGCTGATACTCTGACTTCATCAAATTGCTGAACTGATTCAAGCATCTTAAGCTCGAATTTCACATCTGTAATATTGTTTTTTTTAGTTAAGTCGATAGTTTTAAATTGCACTTCATATTTGAAGTTTTCAACCTTAATGAGGTATAATTTGTTTTCAAGTTTAGGTATTTGGAAAAAACCATTAAGATCCGAAATAGCCCCAGCAACGGTCGTGCTGTCAGGGTTTAAAATTTTGACTTTTTCATAAGCCATAGGTTCCCCATTGGATTGGTCATATATAAATCCTCTCACCGTTTTAGACTGCGCAATCAACTGGTTTGAAACAAAAAGAAAAGAAAGACAAATAAGAAGTATTTTCATAGTAAGGTGATGTAGGGTGCAAATTTAGTGAATTGTTTGCAATCTTTAGTGGCCTATTAAATAACTAACTTTGGTATTTGCTTAAAAAAAACAACTAATGGAATATAGCTATGGAATTAAATAGAATTGAAGAACCTTATGTATTTGAACTCAATGATTCTAATAACCTAAAATTGATTATGGATTCTTCCGCAAGTTTAGAAGGTAAGAATCGAGGGATGACACCAATGCAATTGCTATTAGGAGCACTTATGGGGTGTATGTCAATTGATGTCATGTTGGTGTTAAAAAAGCAAAAAATGTCACCGAAAACTTATAAAGTGACTGTAGATGCCATTAAGAAAGAGGGTGTTCCTACGCCTTATGATCGGATTCATTTTCGTATTTACATTGATAAGGATATAGATTTGAAACGCGTAAATAGAGCTGTGGATCTATCTCTGAATAAGTATTGTTCCGTGAGAGCGAGCTTACATCCTGACATCGCTATTAGTTATGAGGTGTTTGGCGTCTAAGAAAATAAGGAGTCTACAAAGGCCTTTTTATCAAATAGTTGTAAATCTTCCATTTGTTCTCCAACACCAATGTATTTGACAGGTATATTCATTTGATCTGAGATACCAATGATTACACCACCTTTGGCAGTTCCGTCTAACTTTGTAACCGCGAGGGCGTTAATGTCAGTTGCTAATGAAAATTGCTTGGCTTGTTCAAATGCATTTTGGCCTGTCGATCCGTCAATGACTAACAGAATCTCATGGGGTGCATTGGGAACGACCTTATCCATTACTCTTTTGATCTTATTCAACTCGTTCATCAAGTTTACCTTGTTGTGTAATCTTCCTGCGGTATCAATGATCACGACATCTGCATTTTGGGACTTTGCCGATTGTAATGTGTCAAAGGCAACGCTCGCTGGGTCTGCACCCATACCTTGCTGAACAATAGGAACCCCGACCCTTTCCGACCAGATAATCAGTTGGTCCACAGCGGCAGCTCGAAAAGTATCCGAAGCTCCCAAGATTACTTTTTTTCCTGCGGACTTAAATTGATGGGCAAGCTTGCCTATCGTTGTTGTTTTGCCAACGCCATTAACTCCCACCACCATAATTACATAAGGCTCTTTCCCTTCTTGAGGTTGGTTATCTGCTTTTGATTCAGATGGCGTATTTTCTAAAAGTTTTGCAATTTCTTCTTTAAGTATATTTTGTAGTTCATCGGTTCCTAATACCTTGTCTTTTTTGACACGGTTTTCAATCTGACCAATAATTTTTAATGTGGTTTCTACGCCAACGTCAGAAGAGATGAGAACTTCTTCCAGCTCATCAAGAACTTCCTCATCAACTGTTGATTTACCAACAATAGTTCTTGCTATTTTGGATAGAAATGAGGTCTTTGTTTTTTGCAACCCTTTATCGAGAGTTTCCTTTTTTGGTTTAGAAAAGAAATCAAAAAGTCCCATATAATTGTAAAAAAAAAGCTCCCATTGGAAGCTTAATTATTTTTTAAATATGATTTAGCTTTTGCTAAACCAATCTTTAACTTTATCGTTATGAACAATTCCTTCTTTGAAGGAGTATGCCCCAGTCTTATCAGACTTAATCATCTTAATTACTTTGGTGTGCTCTTTTCCGCCACCTTTCTGTAAACTTGCAACTACTTTCTTTGCCATAACAAATTATTTAATTTCTTTATGAATTGTGTATTTTTTCATAATAGGATTGAATTTTTTAATTTCCATTCTATCCGGAGTGTTTTTTCTATTCTTGGTCGTAATATAACGAGAGGTACCAGCCATACCTGAGTTCTTATGCTCAGTACACTCTAAAATTACTTGGACTCTATTTCCTTTGCTCTTAGCCATTTCGATTGATTTTGTCTTTTATCGCTTATTTTAAATATCCTTTCAAACGTGCTTCCTTAATGCAAGCAGAAATTCCTTTTTTATTAATCGTTCTCAAAGCAGAAGTTGCTACTTTCAAGGTTATAAAAGAATCTTCTTCTGGAAGATAAAATTTCTTAGTAACCAAGTTCGGATAGAAGCGACGTTTAGTTCTTCTCTTGGAATGAGAAACATTGTTCCCAACCATAACTGATTTTCCGGTAAGTTGACAAATCCTTGACATATGCTTGACGTTTGAGTACGTTATTAATGTAAAAAGCGAGCGCAAAGAAACACTTATTTCGGGAATAAAGCAAATAAAAAGAATAAATTATAATACTTTTTTTAGCTTTTAAATCGACGCTTATTCCATTGCGTTTCTTGGGTGAAAGCTCAATATAGCATCTTTTAAAAAACTTTGGTCAAGATGGGTATAGATTTCTGTGGTAATAATTGATTCATGACCCAACATGTCTTGTATGGCTCTAAGGTTGGCCCCTCCTTCAATTAGGTGCGTTGCAAAGCTGTGGCGAAAGGTATGAGGGGAGATGACTTTTTGCAATTCTATTCGTTGTGCTAAATCTTTAACAATGACAAAAATCATAACGCGGGTGAGTTGCTTGCCTCTGCGGTTTAAAAAAATAAAGTTTTCATGACCGGGCTTGATTTCCAATTTTGAACGAAAATCCTTTTTATAGGCGTCTATTTCTATTTCGACACTTTTACTAAGGGGGACCAATCGTTCCTTATTCCCTTTACCAATTACTCTTATAAACCCTTCGTCGTAAAAAAGGTCTGTAAATTTTAGATTGGTTAATTCACTCACCCTTAGTCCGCAACTATATAAAACCTCTAAAATAGCTCTGTTTCTTTGGCCTTCTTTCCGACTTAAATCTATAGCGGCTATTAACGCATCAACTTCTTCTATTGAAAGAACCTCCGGAAGCTTTCTTCCAATTCTTGGCTGCTCAAGTATTTCGCTAGGGTCAAGCGTAATTAGGTTCTCGATAATGAGGTAACTGAAGAACTGTTTTATTCCTGAAATGATTCGGGCTTGAGAACGAGCGCTCAAACCAAGGTCATACAGTTCGGTAATAAATGTTTGTAAATGACGGTATTCAACATCTTTTACTTTTAATTCTTGCTCAGAACAATAGTTTAATAACTTGTTCACATCATTTTGATAGGCTAAAATTGAATTGGCCGACAGACCCTTTTCGATTTTTAGGTATGAAACAAATTCATTAATATAGCGACTCCAATTAGACACAAGATGAAATTAGCAATAATAAACGGGCCAAATTTAAATCTCTTAGGTTCAAGAGAACCTTCTGTTTATGGATCCGAAAGTTTTGAAAGCTATATTGAGGGGGTGAAACAAAGGTGGAATGTTGAATTGCATTATTTCCAATCGAATATCGAAGGAACAATAATAGATGAACTTCAAAACCTAAATTGTGATGGAATCATTTTAAACGCTGGTGGGTATACACATACAAGCGTAGCGATTAGAGATTGTATTTCTTCAATTTCAACTCCTGTTGTAGAGGTTCATATTTCGAATATTTATGCACGTGAGTCCTTTCGCCATGAGTCATTGTTAGCACCGGTTTGTGAAGGAAGTATTGTCGGACTTGGTCTATTTGGTTATGACCTCGCCATTTCTTTTTTCATGAAAAAATGAACTTTTTAATATCATGGATGTACGGAAAGGAAAAAACATATGAAAAGTTTCCTTCTCTGTACACTTATAGGTTCATCATTACTAACACCTATAATCGATCAACTAAAACCTGTTGAAAATCAAGAGTCAACAATAGATTCTAAGGTAAAAACTTCTCGAAAAATCCAATTGGTTATTTTATTTGACACCTCTAATAGTATGGATGGACTCCTTGATCAAGCGAAGTCACGTCTTTGGGAAATTGTCAACGAATCTGGTTCGCTGAGGTATAATGGTCAAACCCCAACGCTAGAGATAGCGATGTATGATTATGGTAATTCGGGGATTAGCAATACGAATTTTGTACGAAAACAGCTCGATTTCACTTCGGATCTTGATCTTGTGTCGCAAAAATTATTTGGTTTAAGAACCAACGGGGGAGATGAATATTGTGGTGCCGTAATTAAAGATGCTCTTTTGGAGTTGAATTGGTCGGCGGACTCAAAAGATTTAAAAATGATATATATCGCAGGTAATGAGCCGTTTAATCAAGGGCCTGTTGATTTCAAGGAGGTTTGTGTTGTTGCTAAAAGTAAGGATGTTATTGTAAACACGATTTATTGCGGCGAACGGAATAGAGGGGTGCGCGAATTCTGGAAAGAAGGGGCTACGTGTTCCATGGGAGACTATTTTAATATCAACTCGGATCGAGAAGTGGTGTTTATTCCAACTCCTTACGATGATGAAATCAATCGATATAGCGAAAAGATAAACACAACTTATGTGACTTATAATGGATTGGGTGCGAGTAGAAAGAAGATGCAGGTTGAGCAAGATGAAAATTCACTAGATCAAAGTCCTTCCGTAGCAAACATGCGTGCGAAAGCTAAAATTTCTTCAAATTACACCAATAGCAATTGGGACCTAGTTGATGCATACATTGCAGATTCCACGGTTCTATTTAAATTAAAAAATAAAGAATTACCAGAGGAGCTTAAAGGAAAGACAACGGAGGAATTACAAGCACATGTGAAGCTAAAGCAAACAGAAAGGAAGGAGATTAAGTCTAAAATATCAGAATTAAGTGTGAAACGCGAAGCCTTTATTAAGAAGAAGAAAGAAGAAGCGAATACCCTTGAAACAGATGATTTAGGTACTGCGATAAACCAGAGCATCATGACTAAAGCGATTGATCTTGGTTTTGAAAAATCAGTGCAGTAGTTACCTGTAATTGTGTTACTTTCGCATTATGGACGCGATTGTAAAGTACTTTGAAAGTATTGACCCTGTTTTAGCGGCGCTTTTGGCTACGACATTTACGTGGTTAGTAACTGCAATGGGTGCTTCTTTGGTGTTCTTTTTTAAATCCATGCACAGAGCTGTTCTTGATGGAATGCTAGGATTTACAGGTGGTGTAATGGTTGCTGCCAGTTTTTGGTCCTTGCTTAATCCCTCAATAGAGCTCTCAGAGAGAATGTATCCTAATATGGTTTGGATGCCTGCCGCTGTTGGTTTTTTAGGTGGAGCGCTATTTCTTTTTTTCTTGGACAAGAGCCTGCCTCACCTTCATATTAACTTTAAAGAATCTGAAAAGGAAGGCGTTAAAACGCAATTTCATAAAACGACATTACTTGTGTTAGCGATAACGCTACATAATATTCCTGAAGGCTTGGCGGTTGGTATTTTATTTGGAGCCTCTGCCCATGGAATTGAAGGGGCTTCGATTGCTGGCGCAGTTACCCTGGCCATCGGTATTGGCATACAGAATTTCCCAGAAGGATTTGCTGTAGCTATGCCTTTGAGAAGGATAGGGGTAAGTCGCTTCAAGAGCTTTTGGTATGGTCAGTTATCCGCAATTGTAGAGCCTATAGCAGGGGTTTGTGGGGCGTTGGCTGTGATTTATATGGAACCTATCTTGCCATTCGCATTGGCGTTTGCAGCGGGGGCCATGATTTTTGTTGTTGTTGAGGAGGTTATCCCAGAAACGCAAAGAGATAAATATACCGATATCGCCGTATTAGGCTTTATTGGTGGTTTTTTGGTGATGATGATTCTCGATGTTTCCCTTGGCTAAAATTTTCTAACCTGCTATCCGAATCCAATAAGATCCTCCGTGTTTTTCAACGGTTCTTAAATTTTCGTGTTCCCAAATCGGCGCCAGTTTTCCTGAAAGTTCCTTGTCTTCGAAAATGAAATAATTCGGCATGATCGTTACGTACTTTTTCGGGTTTGCGAGGATGTACATCGCTAAACCATATTGCTCTGAATAGAAGCGATCGCACATGAACTGCGGATAATCATAAGGTAGGTATATATCATGGATATGCACAATGACCCCTTTTTTGAGTCTGGGAAGGATTTCCATGAAAAAAACCATTGCGTCAGAATTTGGTAAAATACGATGCGAATTATCTACGAAAAGAATATCATTCTCATCTAAATCTTCAATTATTTTAAGGTCAATATTTTCAAAGGGTTCCCGGATGACTTGGTCTGCTAGGCTATCTATTTCTGCACGAGGTTTTGGATCAATTGAGATGATTCTTGTATTCAGTTCCTGTTCTTGTTTCGCTTTAAAGGCAACTTTTGTTGAGTTACCGGACCCTATTTCAATGTATTTTTTTGGTTTATTTATCGCTAACATTGTGTAGATTCCAATGATGTCCATACCCGGTAAAAATCCATTATTCCAACCCGGTTTAATCGAATCGGTTTCTTTTTCGGAAGTTTGAATTTGCCATATGTTCTCTTTGAAACTTAATGCATTTTCGATGACGGTATGGTAGGACTTTCTATTGGCATTGATTAATTCATAGAGCTCTTTGTGGGGTGGTTTTCCAAAACCATATCTAGGTTTGAATTCGACCTTGTACTCCAAGAATAGATTTTGATATTTAGTACTTAGAAATCTGTATAATTGTTTGATCATTACTTGCAGTTCGTTCTTTTAAAGTGAAAAAGAGTTTTACAAGTGCAAAGATAGATAAGATAATACAATAGAAATAAAATCTAAGTGCTTTTGGTCTGGAATTATTCGCAATGCGATAATGAGCAATTCAATTTATATGTTTTTAAAGATTTATCAGCGTGATATTATCCTTCCTTTAAGTCACTTGTTGATGAAAAATTCTTTTTTTCAAAATCTAATACAGCTTGTGCAAACTCAAACTCAGAGTTTTTTGTGGAATTGAGACCTTCCCTCTTTTGTGTTTGATGTTTTTCATTGATTGCTTTTATTGGCATTGCCAAATTTGAATCATCGTTTAATAACGACAACTTTGAAAATAGATCTAAGTAGGTCGAGTAAACCTTTAGATCTTGGAGAGTATGTTTGTTCATTTATTTCATAGTTCTTTTTGTTTATTCATACTATGATTCATTCACTTGCAAGTGAATTGGTAAAACAACAAATTATTGTTTCGTTTTGTTTATGTTTAGACGTTTAAATTACAATTCAGTTTCAAGAAACACCTTATAATATGTCATATTTAATATTTCGTTAACATTGTCGGCAGACTATTCTTAAACTAGTCTTCTGTAAGACAGTTGTTTAAGATTACTTTTGTTAAAGGACTCAAGAATCAGAGAGAATTGTTTTAATATGTTACACCTGTTAGTTTTTCAGAGAGAGCCCACAATTCTTTGGCATACTGCTTATTTTTGGAGTTTTTATTAGACTTTATTTTTATTGGTGCGCCGCGCATTCCCCCCATTCGGGATGGGCCAAAATAATCTCCTGAATTGACATCTGTATCTACAGCAGCTCTTAATGTCGGTAGTACTCCTTCGCTAACATCTTGACCAAATATTGGATTCAAGAAATTGAACATGAATGAATGCTTTTGTAAATCTGTGGTTGTCCACCCTGGATGAGCAACTGTGACTGTAGGCGAATTTTTAAGGTTTTTTAATTTATCAGCCAGTTCATAGGTGAAGTACAAATTTGCTATTTTACTGTCACCATAAGCTTTGGTGGTTTTATATTTTCTTTTTCCCCAATTAATATCAGAGAAGTCAATTGCTCCCGAATGATGTGCTAAACTAGAGGTTGAAACGATCCTAGCATTTTTTGTTTTTGTGAGCAGCGGCATTAATCTTCCTGTAAAAGCAAAAGGACCTAAATGATTGGTGCCCATTTGTATTTCAAAACCATCTTTGGTAGTAGCAAAGGGACACATCATGATGCCCGCGTTATTGATTAAAACATCTAAATGATTGTATGTTTTTATGATGTCATTAGCGCAAACCTCAATTGATTTTAAATCCATTAGATCAAGGTGATGGATCGTAATCTTGGCATTTGGGATGTTTTCTATAATCTTGGCTTTAACTTTATCTGCTTTGTCTATGTTCCTTACGGCCATAATAATCTGCGCACCTTTTCCCACTAGTACTTTAACGGCCTCAGCTCCCAGTCCGCTTGTTGATCCTGTGACGATAATAATTTTACCTTCCTGACTTGGAATGTCTGCAGTGCTCCAATTCTTTTTTTTCATAAATTTATTTGGTTGTGAAGATACTTATTCGTTTTGATTGTAATACAATTCGTATAACTGGTCTATAAACCCAAAGGCAAAACGGTGAAGTGTTGCGTCGGTAGACATCAGTATAATTACATCATTTTTTTCAACGGTTTCTACTAAGTTTAGCTCAGAAACTAATTGCGGGCCTTCTTCAGGTTTTGGATAGATTTTTTTATTGTAAAACCAAAATTGTCCATTGCCAAAGGTGTGTTTTGACAGCCCTAGATTATAAAGTCCCCAATAGTAGCTATCGGCAATCGAAAGCACTTTTGTATTTTTTTCTTTAGTAGACTTCTCAAGATGATATTTGGGGTATGCCATCACTAAATCTGGAATATCGAAAAGTAGGTTCATACCCTTTTCGATATCGTCATCACGGTGCTTCATTTTACTTGAAGTGTTAATACTCTTAATACTAAATGAGGGCATGCTTTGCAAGGGGTTCAGTGCATCGATGTATTTGACTAGAGAATCAGCTACTAAGACTTCACCATAGCTGCTCCAATGTATTCCTGTTTTCGGGAATAAAGGATGTGGCGAGCTGTCTTTCATTTGTCGAAACCAATTATGAAAATCAAGTAGTAAAACGTCGCTTTTATTTAGCTGTTCCTTATATGCTTCATAATTGTTGGTCGTTCTTTTTTCTTTTTGGAAGCGCTCTGGGATATATTCTGGATAGAAACTTGCTTTTCCAGGTGCTAAAATGACGATGATATCGATTCCTTTCGTTTTTAGTGTGTCTGATATTTTTTTTAGTTTCTCTACTTTGGAGCGTATCGCATTTTTACCTACATAGCTCTTCCCCAAATAGGCATCAATGTAAGGCGTTTCGTACAGGTAGTTTTGTTTACCAATAATGACGGAATTAGCTTTCGCTTCATTGAAAAATGAATAGTAGAATTGATTGTAAAATCGAACAAAAAACCGTTTGTAACCAACATTTTGTTTGATATACTCATCTTGTGTTTTCTGATAATTTCCATTGAACCAATTTTGTTTTGAGAATTTTGGTTTTTTAATTTTTTCAGACCAACCTTCAACTTTAGGTACAATCGGTATCCCTAGCTCAGCTTGAATAAGAGGCAACAATAATACTATGATTATGATTGTCCAAAGGGTTTTTTTTATTTTGAAGCCAAGCTGTTCTCTCATTCTAAAATCTAAAATAAATAAAGGGGTTAAAGTCTGATGAAACGAGCCAGCTAATTGATGAGAACATCAATAGAAAGGAAATTAAAACGGCGAAAAAGTGTGTACTTAGTTTAAAAACTTCTCGATTGTATAAAAAGTTTTGGGCTTTTCTACCAAATTGGAAGAAGCCTATGAACGAGAAGAAAATAGCAAAACCAATCACAAACATGAATTCTTCATTTAGGGCTATTTCAGTCCTAAAGTCAAATGAGAAAAGGGTTAATAGATAGCTTTTTATGTCGGCTAATTTTTCTAATCTAAAAATAACCCATCCAATCATCACTACTAGAAATGTAAAGACCACCGAGGGGATACGACCCGTTGATTTTAGTAATTTTAGCAGGAAAATACGATCCATAATCAAAAATAAACCGTGGTAGGCGCCCCAAATTATAAAATTCCATTCGGCGCCGTGCCATAAACCTGAAAGTAAAAAAACAAGCCATAGATTAAAGAAAACTCGGCGTTTTGACTTGGACCTATTTCCTCCTAAAGGGATGTATAAATAGTTTTTCATGAAGCTTCCCAGTGTGATGTGCCATCTTCTCCAAAACTCACTAATACTTTGTGATATATATGGAGCATCAAAGTTTTCAGGAAACTTAAAGCCCAAGATTTTACCCAATCCAATGGCCATATCTGAATACCCTGAAAAGTCAAAGTAAATTTGAAAGGTATACGCTATCATTCCAATCCAAGCGCTTGTTGTATCTAATGATGATAGTTCACTGTCAAAAACAAGATCTGCTTGCTCCGCCATAACATTGGCAATCAACACTTTTTTGGCCAATCCAATTGAGAAACGATAGAATCCCATCAATTTATCGTCTATCTTCTCTTCTCTATTAATCAGCTGGGCTGCAATCGTTTTGTACCTCACAATAGGTCCTGCAATCATTTGTGGGAATGAAAGAATATAGAGCATGTAATCCGTAACCTTTATCAATGGTTTATGAATCCTGCGGTAAATGTCTATCGAATAGGTAAGTGTTTGAAAGGTATAGAATGAGATTCCAATGGGTAGAATGACTGAGGTCCATGCAACAGATTTGAACCCCATTAATTGCAATGATGAATTTAGATTTTCTACAAAGAAGTTTGCGTATTTAAAATAGGCGAGAAGGCCTAGGTTTAAAAACAAAGACAGCAAGAGTAGGATCTTTCTTTTTTTTTCAAGCTCACTTTTGTGAATTGCCTTTACAATATAGAAGTCAATTAGGGTTGAGCCAATAATCACAAAAATAAACTTCGGAGCACCCCAGGCATAAAAGAAAATACTTGCCCCAAGCAAGGTGTAGTTTTTCAATATTTTTGGTACCAGATGGTAGATAACCAAGAAAATCGGTAAAAAGTACAGTAGAAAAAGAGTGCTGCTAAAGATCATAAATAAGGACGCTAAATATACTTTTTATAATTGAGATTATTTAGAGGTTAAAACCAACCCCTTTATTGGACGATTATTTTACCATTTTTAACCTCTGCTTGTGCAGTAAGAGTATAACTATATGTCCCAGAGCTTAATTTGGCTATATTAATAGACGTGTTGTTTTGATGTTTGTCTTGGTAAATAAGTTCCCCATCTACAGCATATAATTGGACAAGAATAGGTCCTTCTACGCTCGATGCTAATTTTATGAGTTGATCATTGCTTACTGGGTTCGGGAATATTTTTAGCTCCATTTTTACATCATTTATAATCACCCCGGAAGATCCGCTTGGGCAATAGTTTCCATCTGGCGCATTTTGAGGTAGTTTATATTGAGGGTCTGTAATCAGTTCGTAACCCAATAGATCCATAGTTTGTAAAAGGGATTGTGAACAGGGTTCCCATTCATTTGCGATACCATTACAGGTCTGAGGGTCATCTAAAATACCCATATTGGATACCTGCATCCAATATAGATATTCAATGGCCATGCATTTGTAATCACATGTGAAATCATCATAATGATACCAAGCTTCTGATGGATAGGGATTTGGAATACTCATAAATTGACCACCCCTAGCAACATCCATCGCTGAGGAGAGTAATGAAGAATTGGGCTCTAAATTAAATGCTTCAGGATATACATTTACATGGCCAACACCGTTGATGGTATGCATAATTTCTTCAACCGTAGCGTCAGCGCCCCAATGCCCCGTTTGTGTTGGGTCAATTTCGGTTTGCCAAAGTACAGCTGCGACACCATCCCCTTCATACGTATTGAAAAAGGTATTCATAGCGGCATTATTATCTGCTGCGAAGATTGGCATTAGCGCACCGTTATTTTGCAGTTGTAAAAGCAGGGCGGGGTCATCTACTGTTCCGTCTTCATTGTTGTCTAATAGCTCGGCAAAGACTGCGGCGGCATGAAGTACTTTTTCGTCCGATACCGAGGATTCGGCATAAATACCACAACCATAAACATCAATATATTTTGTAAAAAGGTTAAGGCCTGGGCCACCTGGAGGGGGACTAAAATCAAAACAAACCGTGTTTTGTGCTAATGAGAACAGACTGCTTGAGAAAACAAGTACGCATAGTAATATTAAGTCTTTCATAGTAAGTATTTTAAGTGTCAATACTACACCTTTTTAAATCAGGTAATCATTAAATAAAGTTAAGCTTCACATTAAAACAAACTATATTTCCCCTTCTTTTTTACAATTATGTTAATTAATAAAAGTAAGGTTAGATCTGTTTTTTTTGGTAAAAGAGCCATCCTAAAAAGGAATATAGATGTACAAGTTTCGATACTTTTAGCATCATTATGCTCACCCTTAATTCATAACGAAGATATATCCGTTGAGTGAGGTAGCTATGAATAGCCAAATAAGGTAGGGTAATAGAAGTAGCGAATAAAACTTAAATTCTTTCCTGAATCGCAATAGCATATACGCGATTAACAAGGTTAGTGAACTAATGACAAGTAGGCCTATAGCGATATTTTGGAAATAGAAGAATGTTGGGTTCCAAGCCACGTTTAAAATCCATTGAATTAAAAATAAGATTGCTAGTTCTTTTTTATGTTTTTTTTCACCCCATTCTATAGCCATATAAATGGTGAAGCAGATCATTATAATTGTCCATGCAAATCCAAACACCCAACCTGGCGGAGTCCAGGGGGCTTTATTTAACAAAACATACCAATTGGATGAAACGCCTTTGCCTGTAAATAGTCCTCCTAAAGCCAAGGCGCCAAAGTTTAGAATGAAGAATAGAACGCATCTAATGAAATTCATGAAATCTGATTTATGGAATAATTAGGATAAAAAAAAGCCTGTCAAATATGACAGGCTTTTAAAAACATATATGTTCAATGTAATCCTTAGATTACTTTTACATTCAATGCATTTAATCCTTTTGGGCTTTCTTCGACATCGAAGCTTACTTTGTCCCCTTCATTGATTTCATCAATTAATCCATTTGCATGTACAAATACATCTTTTCCACCTTCATCTTGTGTGATGAATCCAAATCCTTTAGAATTGTTGAAAAATTTTACTGTTCCGTTACTCATATTTAATATTTTTATATAGGGTGCAAATTTAGGTATTTATTTTGAATACACCTAAAATTTTTTAAAAATATTCTAATTTTTAAGTATATACAGGTATTTGGTTTTATATTTTGTGCAAATAAATAACAAATGGACTAACTTTAGAATATGTTTTTGTCCAGTGAATTGGTGTTTCCATCTACGTCTGATGCAAATGAATATGGATTGATAGCCGTTGGAGGAGATTTGTCTTTCGAACGATTGAAGCTCGCTTATCAAAGTGGAATATTCCCATGGTATTCTCAAGGAGAGCCGATTTTATGGTATTGTCCTGATCCACGCATGGTATTGTTGCCTGGAGCATTGAAAGTTTCAAAAAGCATGAGACAGGTATTTAATAGCAATCGGTTTAGCGTTACTTTTAATACGGCATTTGAAGAGGTAATCGCTAATTGTAAGACCGTTAACCGAACCCTTCAGGGGCAAAATGATACATGGATTACTGACGAAATGCAAAAAGCATACCTTAACTTACATGTGAAAGGCATGGCCAAGTCTGTTGAGGTTTGGGAGAATGAAAAATTAGTAGGGGGCCTCTACGGAGTTGAGGTAGGAAATGTTTTTTGTGGGGAAAGTATGTTTAGCAAAGTGAGTAATGCATCCAAAGTGGCTTTGATTTCATTAATAAACAATTCTCAAAAGAACTATAGATTGATTGACTGCCAGGTATATAATGACCATTTGGCAAGTTTAGGTGCCAAAGAAATCTCTAGAACATCATTTTTGAATTACTTATGATTCTAGCCCTAAACGCGTAAAATTTAATTGGGCTAACAGCACCCCGAACCCGGTGCGCAAGAATTATTCCCTGTAGAAGTCATTTCTATTTTTTCTTTAGGCTCTTCTATAAGACATTGATCTTCTGCAAGACAGTTGGTGAATTTGTTTTTTAGTACAAAAACCCCTGATTCAATCGATAAGGCATATTTTCCAATAGTATCACCTTGATATTCTACCTCAATTTCTTCATTGGATAGGTCTAAAACTTGAGTACTTCGATCGAGAATATCAATCAGTTTTTGGGGTTGAAGTTTGTGCTTCGTGTCTTTTGAAAACCATAATTGAAAACTCACAAATTTATCCATGCGATAGGTTCCTCCGCAGTCAATATAGGATTTATTGACGGCAGCAACCTCTGTGACATGAAAATGATCGGGAACAACGAGTCCATCTTCTAAAACAAATTGTAAATCATCAATGCTTTGAATTTCCTTTCTAAATTCGCCTAGATTCATGTCTCTTAATTTTTAATTTATACCTCTCCTGCAACAGCCTCACTTACATTGATGATGTGGTCACCAATCTTTTCACAAGACGAGAATATATCATTATAAATAATTCCTGCTTGGAACTTATATTCCCCTTTTTCAGTGTTTTCTAAATATGACTTTCTTAAATAATTACGGAATTGATTGATTTCTCTTTCAAATTTTACGGCATCATCAAGGTTAATGTGACCAAACTCTGAATTTAAATTGATATTCATAGTCTTAAATGCGGTATCCAGAAGGTCTATCATTTTATTGATATTGTCTCTCTGCTCGGGTAGGAAATAAATTTTCTTGTCATCTTTTCTCTCGAGGGATTTTGAAATTTGATAATAAATATCTCCAATACGCTCTAAATCATTCGTGATACTCAGCATACTTCGAATTTGAGTTGAGGCCCCTTGGCTAATCTCTTGAGTTGATAACTTATCAAGATAATTTGCGACTTCAACCTCAACACGATCTGTAATCTCCTCATATTTCATGATTTTATTATACATCTTGTTTCGGGTTTTCTTGTCTTGATCGTTGATCAGCGTTCTTAAGAAGTCATTCATCCGTGCAGTCACTTCTCCAAATTTCGCTACCTCTTTTGTCGCCTCCAGTATTGCTACTTCAGGGATGCCAATACCTCCGGCACCTGCAATGTAATCCAATTTGAATTCTTCATCTGCCTCTCCGCGAGATTTAACTGTATTAATAGAGATTTTAACTAGGTGAGGTACAAAACCGATTAGAAGCAGCACATTGGCAGCATTAAATAAAGTATGGAAAAGGGCAATCCCTTCATTAGCCATACCTGTATCTGCTGAGTCAAAAGCAGTTCCATGACTTAAGCCTACCAAGTAGCCTATCAATTCCAGAAACAAAGGAATGACAATAAGCATCCAGGTCACACCTATTATGTTAAACAATGAATGAATTCTGGCAGACCTTTTGGCATGGACATTACCTACAAGGGAAGCTAGTTCGGCAGTTATTGTTGTTCCAATGTTTTCTCCAAGAACCATTGCACAGGCAACTTCAAAAGGAATATTTCCTTTAGAAACCATTGTTAATGTCAATGCCATTGCAGCGCTAGAGGACTGAATAACGATTGTAACTAACGCTCCCAAAGCCACAAACATAATATTACTGAGTACTGGAATGTCTTTATAGTTGATGAAAAACTGCACCAAAGCTGAATCTTTATCCATTGTAGGGACAGCATCTTTTAAAAACTGCAAGCCTATAAATAGAATCGCAAATCCAATGATTGCATTTGCTAGGTCCTTTGATTTCCTGAAAGACATAAACAAAAGTGGCGCTCCAATCGCAATAAGCACAAGTGCGTAACTTGAAACACTTACCTTGAATCCAAGTAAAAGAACAAGCCATGCCGTGATTGTGGTTCCGATGTTCGCTCCCATCATAACACCCGCCGACTGTCTTAGATTCAGCAGACCTGCGTTCACTAAGCTCACAGTCATTACTGTTGTTACGGATGAAGATTGCACGATGGCTGTTGATGCGAAACCTGTAAACACACCTTTGAATCTATTTGCTGTAATCGAACCCAGCATTTTTCTTAATTTTTCTCCTGCGGTTCTTTGTAAACCATCACTCATCACTTTCATTCCGAAAATAAAGAGTCCAAGAGATCCTATTAGAATTAGAAGTTTCATGACGCCCCAGCCCCTTTCAGTTTTGGCTTTTATTTTGTCTGACCAGATAATATCAGCGTCTTTGTTTATAGTATTACCTGACTTACTATCTACTATTCCAACATAAATCTCGTATTTCTCTGACCCTTGAAGTCCTTTGATTTTATAGCTTGTTTCCTCAATATTGAAAGGCTTGCTAAAATTCCATTCGCTCCCTTCAAAACCTTTCTTATTTCTTTTAGCTCCGATTTTAGTATTGTATTTGATGACAAGATTTTTATCCTTTAATTGGTCAAAACTTTTGTAGTCCAAACTCCAGGTCAATTCTAAAGCTTCTGCATTAGCACTCGCTTTTAGGTTCTTAAATACATCCTTAGAAATTTCAATAGAAGCTATGGTGTCTATGCCTTCGGTTAATGCGGATTCAGAAAGAACTTCTTGGTTTTCTGACACACTTCCTATGTTAATGTGATTTCCTTGAGTATAGGCTGACAAGGCTGTCAGTAGGACAATGTAAATAAAAGCGAACTTTTTCATAGACTATAGTTTTAGACAAAAATAAGCATCTAGTTGTATCTAGTCACTAACCATGTAACTGTTAACATTGCGTTAACCTTGACTTAATGTATTTCGCTTAAAATCCCTTGTCGTTATGGTGTTTTGCTGTATTAAATTTAATATAGACAATCGAAACGGACTTTTATATCTCTAGTGTTACTTTACCGTTAAGGTTGTAATAATTTTATATTAGGTTAAGATAATTCTTCATTTCTTTGATTGAAAATCTAAATAGTTATAGATATGAATAAGTTATTATCCCTTTTGTTTATTGGTTTCTCTATGCTTTCAACGGCGCAAGATGGAACGAACAATCCCTTTGGAAAAGGTCTTGTTAATGTTATGGCGAAGGATTCCTCTTGGTCAACTAAAATGTCTTTTAGATTTCAATCTAGATATGATGGTTCATATGATCTCGGAGCGGATAGTTTTTCGGACGAGGCATATGTTCGAAGGGCGCGTATCAAGGGTTCTGGATTTGCATTTAGCCCGAAGATTCAATATAAATTTGAGTATGATGTTGCGAACGGTTACGTTCTTGATGCGGTCTTAAAATATAATTTTGTTGGTAATTTTACACTTTGGTTTGGACAGACTAAATTACCTGGGAACATTGAGCGCGTTTTCTCTTCTCAAAAATTACAATTGGTAGACCGTTCATTGTTAAATTCTAAATTCACTTTAGATCGTGATGCAGGTTTTCAATTAAGACATCATTTTAAATTAGGAAAGACCTTTTTAGTGAGAGAAATTTTTGCGGTTTGTCAGGGAGAAGGCCTCAATGCTAGGAATAAGGATTTTGAGGTTACGTCTAATGGCCATGGCTATACAGGAAGAATAGAGCTGCTTCCTTTTGGGAAATTCACGAAGAAAGGTGATTATTTTGCATCTGATTTAAAACGTGAAGAAAGTCCTAAACTAATGGTCAGTGCAACATACGATTATAATCAGAATGCCATGTTAACTAGAGGTCAGAAAGGTTCACAAATAGCAAGTGGCAATTTTAGAGATTTACAGACGATTTTTGTAGATGCTCATTTTAAATATGCGGGATTTTCATGTTTTGGTGAATATGTAAATAGACAAACGACCAATGGGTCGGCGGTAGTTGATCAGGCTGCAGGTGAGGTTTATTATACCGGTGCATCCCTTAACCTTCAAATGGGGTATTTGATGAAAAACAACTGGGAAATAGCGGGTAGATATACGCAAGTGACTCCCGAGGAGCAAACAGGGAATAACAACATAAATCAATACACTTTAGGATTCTCTAGATATGTGGTTGGTCACAACTTGAAAATACAAGGTGATATTGGTTTTACTCAAGAAGCAAATAAGAATGACATGTTGTTGATTCGTTTGCAGACAGAGTTTAATTTCTAAAACAGAAAATAGCTTCTATTTAAAACAGGTTCGTTAGGACCTGTTTTTTTGTTCACTTCTCGATAAAGGAAGATAAAATCTTCGTTCTGTGGCCTGAAAGAATCTAGCTTTTGAAAATGCTTTTAACTTCTTTTATTTTTTCCATAACACATCCCGCGACAGCATCTAAATTTTTATGGTATTTATTAGAGCATTTAACGGCTTGAAGATTTGTACTCAAGGTTATTTCTAATAATACCAATTCTGTTTTATAGGCGACGATATTCTTAAATTCACTCAGGAATTTGACGGCATCTTCTTTTTCCCGAAATACGGATACCTTATCCTTCATGATTGGATTATAAAAAACACCATGTTTTTCATAGAGTGTACTGTAAGAGTTGTCTGATACGCTTCTTGATTTATATCTAAACAAACCTGTTACGGCAGAATAATAGTTGAGGTTTTTCTTCTCAGCGACCTTGTACCCCACAAATTGCTCTTCTATGAGCGGTTCGAAATCACTATACCTGCACAATAGCTCCTCACAAAGTTTATTTGATGCATTCATAATTTATTAGATAGAGTTTTCATATCGGTTAATGACTTTATATAATCTAAAATTAAAGATCATCCGGATTATTAGCGTTGGTAGTTACAAAAGTTGATTTAATAAAGGATTCTAGAGCATCTGAAATTTTTTTTATGGCAAATTTAGCATCTGATTGGTGTATAATTTCCGCTGGCCCATGAGGTGTGTTATTGACATCTACAGTATAAATCCTTCCGTCATCCTTGTTTCTCAATACATCTAATTCTCCAAATTCCAAATTTAATTTCTTACAATACTTGTTTAATAGACTGATTTCCTCCTGAGTAAAAACGTCTATTGTAGCTGCAATTTGAGTGTTCACTGCTGAGCTTTTAAACCTCTCAGAGACTGGACGCTGCTTTAAATAAACAAAGTCAAGGACATGGTCAGTTATTGGCACTCTGATGTCTAGGACTAGATTATTAGAATGAGAATTATCAATAAGGATCTGGTATATGAATCGGTCGTCAAATGATTGAATAGGCCCGTCTAAAATGATTCCATTGTGCATTGCATTAATGTCACTCTTTCTGACCATTTTTCCTTTATGGGTTAATGGATCGACTAAAGTGGCGTATCCAAAAATTTCTTGATGAACTCGGTCTATATTTTTTTTTCCTATGTCTCGGCTATTGAGATTAATGACTTTTATCTTTTTCGATATTTCATCTAAAGACTGATATTCATCTCTAGTTGTTGCATACTCCCAATAAATGGCATATTCTGTATTTGACTTTATTTTATTTGTGATGTTATAGTTTAGTTTTTTTGCCGCTTTATAGATGATTGATCTGCGGCTAGGGTAGTGGGGATGTACTAAAAGTGATTTTCTTTTAAAATCATTTTTAAAAAAATTGACAATCGATAGCACAAGGAAATTAAAATCTTTTCCAATGATTTCGGTGAGGGGCATCTTTTTGTGATACCTATTAAAAAGGCCTCGGAACTTACGCTTTGATTTTAGGATTGGTTTCATCTCCTGGTATTTAGCAATAGGTATATATTTTACAGGCTTAGATAATCAAATACTCTCCATCATTCCTGTTCAGCGTCAATTTGCTCAATCATTTTAACTGCTTCAGCTCTTGGAGGATATATTTTAGATACAATATACCCAAAAATCATAGCCAATGCAAAAGATGGTGCTAGGACATCTAGCTCTTTCAAATAGTCTCCTAGTCCGTCAATATTTGCAAATACAAACTTGAATAAGATTACTGATGTAAAACCTGTAATCATGGAGGCAATCGCTCCCTTTTCTGAATACCCATTCCAAAAAAGAGATAGAATAATTACCGGACAAAAAGTGGCAGCGATCCCTGACCAACCAAAAATCATGATCCAAAAGACTTGTCTTTCAGGATATAAGTTATAAAGTAAAATTGCAATTCCAAGGGCAGATAAAGCCATGCCAACGGTTACTAACCTGGAGAATGTAGTTAAGTCTTCATCTTTTAAATCAGGCCTGAATATTTTTTGATAAAAGTCTCTAGTAACGGCGCTGGAAGCAAGAATTAGAAGGGAGTCAATGGTTGACATAATGGCTGAAAGTACAATAGCAATGAATATTGCCACTAAAATTGTGGGTAGGAACTCATGCGTCATCATGCTCAAAACATTTTCACCTCCCGTTCCTAAAATTGCTTCGGGATCCTGCCCCTCACTTGTGAAATAAATTCTAGCAAGAATACCAATAGTAACAGCCGCAGCATCTGTGAGAAGGGTGAAGAACAAGGCGACCCATTTTCCTTTGTCAATTTCTTTTTCACTTTTAATGGACATGAATCGAACATAAACTTGAGGGGAGCCCAAGAAACCCAGTCCAATCATGGAGAATCCTAAAATGGTGAAAAGATTCATCCAGCCATCTGAGCTTCTGCCCATTACTTGCGTAAGTGTGGGGTCAATCGCATTTAAACCCTCAGTAATTCCCACGCCATGATCCATATTAAACCAAATTACGATGGGGAGTAAAACCAACCCAAAAAACATTAAAATGCCTTGGAACATATCCGACCATACAGCCGCTACAAATCCACCAATGAAAATATAGAGTAAAACAATAATGAATCCAATGAGTGCTCCGATTCGGTAGTCAATATTAAGCATGGATTCGAAGGCAATACCGGTTACATCCATCTGTGATGCTACATAAATGACGACAAAAACAACCAGTACCGATGCGGCTATAATTCGAAGCGTATTCGTTGATGATTTAAAATGACTTTGAAGATAGTCAGGTATGGTCATTGCCTTGTATCTATCAGACCGCCTTTTAAATCGTTTTGCCATGAATTGCCAGGACAAAAAGACGCCTAATAATTCTCCCGCAACCACCCAGTAGCCTGAATAACCTGCCATTGCTCCCATTCCAGTGAGTCCGATCAGTAGCCAGCCTGATTCACCAGTAGCTCTTGCCGAAAAAGCGACTGCCCAAAAACCCATGTTTTTGCCGCCCACATAATAATCACTCATGCTTTTAATTCGTCTCGAAGCGAGGATTCCAATGAGAAATAAAATACCAACATAAATAGCTAAAACGGCTATTTTGATGATGAAGTCTTTGTCTTGCATAATGGTCAAAATTGGTAATTCGATCCCGAGTTTTTCGGAAATCAGAAATTTCAAAAAAACGCAACACTATGGGTTTTTAAGAATGTGCAATTTGCTAATAATAAATGCGATTCGGCTCCTTTTTCGTAAAAAACTGCTAAAAAACACTGAAGAAACGCATAAAAATCGCTACTTTCGTATAAAATAAGATGATTGAAAAGTCATTTCATAGCAACTAGTTGGATTTGGGGAATGACCTTGGATTTGTACATTATTTGAACAGAAAAAAGAGATATTCGATTTGAATTCTAACGGACAAGACCCATTAATATTGGAATCATTAGATGAGCTAGTCACGGCGCTTACTGAAGCGGAGCGGACGAAGTATGGCGACATAATAGGTTCATTGAAATTGAAAAAGAGCGCATTAGAAGACTTTTGTTCGTGGTCTAGTGAATCTTATACCCGAAATTGTATTACTGAAAACGATAAGTTTGAATTGATCCTACTTTGTTGGGAAAAAGGGCAGATCACACCCATTCATGACCATGGCGGTGAAGAATGTTGGGTGAAAGTTATTCAAGGGGAATTTAGGGAAGTCATTTCCAAAATGGATAAAGGCGGAGAACTTAATGTTGTTAAAAGTACAATTTCAAAGTCTGACGATATTTCTTACATGATTGATTTTATGGGGTTTCATAGTTTAGAAAATATGTCTAATAAAAGAAGCATGTCTCTTCATCTGTACGCAAAACCTATTCGAAATTGCAATTTATTTGATGAAAAAACAGGTAAATTTGTGAATAAAGATTTGGTATATGATACGGTCTCATCATTTTTAACAAACTGAAATTAATAAAACTTTATGTCTAAAATAAGTAGTGATTTAGCTCTATTTAATGAACTAGTTGAAACTTTAATTAGTGAAGAAGAGAAGAATCCAGTAGCAGGAAGAATAGACTCGGATGAGCTCTACGACGCAATTGACCTTTCGCTCAACGAATCAGCTATGGTTGATGATGAGTTTAAGTCGGTCCTACGAGAAATCGTAATATCCACTCCCAAAACGGCAACAAATTTATTCTTCAACCAACTTTTTGGAGGAAGGCAAAGTAAGGCCGTTTTAGGTGATTTACTAGCCGTAATGCTAAATAATAGCATGTATACATATAAGGTGGCAGGCCCTCAAGTTGGTATTGAGCAAGAAATAATTCGGAAATCTTGTAACCTCATAGGTTACGGTCCAACAAGTAACGGGACCTTTCCTACAGGAGGATCTATGAGTAATTACATGGCCATGGTCATGGCACGTGATGCCAAAGATCCAAATTGTAGATTAGATGGAATGTCTAGACCCATGGTGGCTTATACCTCTATAGAGTCACATTATTCAATTGCGAAGAATGCTAGTTTTAGTGGGGTAGGAAGAAACAATATCCGATACATTCAAGCCGATTCAAATGGAAAAATGATTCCGGAGAAACTTGAGGAACAAATCATTGCAGATATACGTGTAGGTTTCATTCCAGCATTTGTTAATGCGACAGCAGGAACGACTGTATTGGGTGCTTTTGATCCAATCAATGAAATTGCAGATATCACTGAAAAATATAATATTTGGCTTCATGTTGACGGTGCGTATTCCGGAGGTGTGATTTTTAGCGATAAGTATAAGTACCTTGTTAATGGAATTGAAAGGTCTCAATCATTTAGTTATAATGCACATAAAATGTTGGGTACGCCATTGACTTGTTCTATCATTTTGGTGAATGACAAAAAACAGTTGCATGATTCGTTTAGTAACGATGCTGATTATCTATATCAAACAGACGGTGATGATTTTAACTTGGGTAAGACTTCATTCCAATGTGGAAGAAGAAACGATGCCTTAAAGTTCTGGACATTATGGAAATCCGTTGGAACGATTGGTCTGAAAAAGATCGTAGACCAACAATTTGAATTGGCCGATGTCGCTCTTGAATATATTAGAAGCAATCCAGATTACACCTTATACAGTTTCGATGATTCCATATCTGTTTGCTTTAATTATAAGGACACGGACCCCATGGATCTTTGTACTGCACTATATGAACATCAAGTTACAGTCGTAGGGTTTGGATCGTTTAAGGAAAATACTTTTGTTCGTTTCGTGACGATTAATGCGAATAACTCTAAGAAGGACATCTTGAATTTCTTTAAAGTACTGGAAGGATTTGTTGAACAAAACCCGGCCTTAATAAAGACGAAGGAAACCACTCGTGAACGCTTATAGCGAATCGTTTAGCAACAACAATGAAATTTATTTCCTAAGTTTCATTTAAGGTTCTATTTCTTTTATTTTGAGCTCATTTTATTTATCGCAGATTATTAACTTACTTGTTGCTATTATCTTGTTGCGCTCTATCAAATGTATAAAATACAAGCCTCCCGTTAAACCATCTCTCTGTATAGTCGTAGTTTTGCTATTTCTAATTTCTATTTCTTTCACTATTTGGCCTAAGTTATTGTTTATTGTAAGCCTTGCATCGTGTAACTGTTTATCAATAATTAAAGTAGTTTGATTGCTAAATGGATTGGGATACAATTTAATTGTTTGGCTTTGTTCGATTGAATGTAGTCCAGCTATTTGTTCAAGGTTGATCAAGTCAAAGTAGCCATACCCCTGAATAGGGCCGCCTGAAAGCCCACCATACAGGACAACGATAGCTGTGTCTCCTTCGGGCATTGATAGCGTTGATTGTACACTTAATTGTGTCCATGAATTAGAAGAACTTGTGTCACCGGTCTGAATTGTAACTTCCCCATTGTTTATTTTGCCAAAAAAAATCCCGATTTCCGTTGCGGATTCAGCCAAGGCCCATGCCGTTAGTATAAATGATTGTCCAATTGTGATTTCTGGTAATTTCTGATAAGCATAGCCCGGAAAGCACCCTTGGGTATTCCCCCCCCAAACTTTAAGGCTCCAGTTATTCCCTTCTGGAGGAACGATGTTGGATGGTTCAGCAAAACAGGTCCACTCCCAGTTGGATAAATCTGAATTCGAATTGTTTTCAAAGTCACCATTTAAAACTTGTCCGTCAACATCATGGTAAAAGAGCCAAAATGTGATCGCAAAGAAAAGTAATTTCATATTTATCTTGTTGCAGATGCACCGCCACCACCTAATCCGCCTAATCCGAATAAAAAGCCAATCCAATATAAGAAACCTGAATTGTTTTGAGCGTAAATTCCAATATCAGCTCCGAATATTTTTCCGATTATTGCAAATGGAAAACAGATGCCGTGCCATATCCCACTGAAAAAACCAGATTCATCTGTAGTTCTTGCTTCTGGAGCACAAGAGTTTATTAAAAATACGACAGATAAGAAAACGAATATTTTAAAGTAATTAGCCTTGTTCATTTTGATGTATCTTGAGTTACTCTTGATATACAGAGAAATAGCCGTTTAGCCGCAGATCGTCTCCTCAGTAATCTTTAGAATCTTACGCACCTCCTCTAAAGTCGGAGCTTCTGCATAAACGCGAAGTACAGGCTCTGTACCTGACGGACGAATCATCAACCACCGTTCATCATCTATAAAGTATTTGAAACCATCAAGCGTTTCTACATTTTTAATCGAATAATCACCGAAACCTTTGTATACGCCTGCTTTGCAATTGGAAATAATACTTTGTTTTAATTCTTCAGTAATGTGAAGGTCACTGCGCTCAAATTTAAATGGATTTACAATTTCATATACCTCATCAATTAGTTCGTCTAAGCTTTTTCCTGACTTGGCCATGAATTCCCATATGATCAATCCCATCCAAATGCCGTCACGCTCGGGGATATGTCCTTTAACAGCAATTCCTCCAGATTCTTCCCCGCCAACTAAGACATCGTCCGTGACCATAATAGAAGCGATCTCCTTAAATCCAATTTTGGTAGTAATTACTTCAAGGCCGTAATGGTCACATAGTTTTTTGACACGTGGTGTAACGCTAAAGGCAATCGCTATTTTTCCTGTTTGTCCTTTGTATTTAACCAAATAATGAATCAATAGGAGAATCAAGTGGTGCGAATCAATAAATTCTCCAGCGCCATTGAACATACCTATCCTATCAGCATCTCCATCAGTTGCTAAAGCACATTCTACATTTTCTTTTGTTTTAATGTATTGTTCAAGTTCTTGTAAGTTTTTACCGATTGGTTCAGGAGCCTGTCCCATAAAAGAGGGGTTGTAGTCGCAATGTAACAAGTTGACATTGGGTAAAATGCGCGGAAGTACACGTTGTCCTGCACCATACATTGCATCATAAACCAGATTCATTTTGGAATCTTGAATAGCTTGAAGATCAAAATTATTTTTAACGTGTTCAACATACATGGTTTCGATGTCATCAACGCGTAAGGTCCCATTAACGGTATAGTTTTCAAAATTGACATCTTGATATGCTACCCCGCAAATATCCTTAATTAAATCTTCAACTTCTTGTACATGCTGCGGGGCAAGTGGCCCACCAAAATCAGCTTTCAGTTTATAACCATTGTAGGCAGGCGGATTGTGACTTGCCGTTATAACAACACCAATTTGACAATTATACCGTTGTGCTGCCAATGAAACCATTGGGGTTGAAACAAATCCCTCTGACATCCGAACTTTGAGTCCCATTTTCAATAATACTTTCACGCTTGTTTCCATGAAAAGTGCTCCAGCAAAACGACAATCATGTCCAACAAAAACAGTAGGGTCATCATAGTTTTTTAAAAGCCATTCTCCTGTTGCCTCGCTTACACGAGCTACATTTTCGACCGTAAATTCTTTTGCTATAATGGCGCGCCACCCATCTGTACCAAATTTTATTTTATCCATTGGGTTCTATTTTTTGTATTCTGAAACTGTTTTGTCTATTATTGCCAAACAATCATCAAGTTCCTCTTCTGTAATCACCAAAGGAGGAGCAAAACGAATAATATTTCCGTGCGTTGGCTTGGCCAAAAGCCCATTTTCTTTTAGAGCAATGCATAGGTTCCAGGCCGTAGAGCTGTCGGGTTCGTCGTTGATAATGATGGCATTCAATAGGCCTTTTCCTCTTACTTTTACGATGAGGTCGCTGCGGTCAATGATTTCTTGCATCCCTTTTCGGAAGCGCGCTCCAAGTATTCGAGCATTTTGAATAAGGTTTTCATCTTTAACAACTTCTAGAGCGGCAATAGCCACCTTTGCAGCGATTGGATTCCCTCCAAAAGTCGACCCGTGTTGTCCAGGTTTAATTACGTTCATTACGGCATTGTCGGCAAGTACTGCTGAAACTGGATATACGCCACCAGAAAGTGCTTTACCCAGGATCAAAAGATCAGGTCGAGCATAGGTCGTTTCTTGTCTTTCGCATGCTTGTTGACAGTTGCAATCGCCACAAACAGCCAATAGACTGCCTGTTCTTGCAACTCCAGTTTGAACTTCATCCGCTATGAACAGCACGTTTTTAGCATTGCAAAGGGCTTTCGCATCTCTCATATACGAATCATGAGGGGTGTATACACCTGCTTCACCTTGAATGGGTTCTACCAAAAAGCCAGCCACATTGGGCATTTCTAAAGCCTCTTTTAAAGCTGCGGTATCGTTGTATGGTATTTTTACAAACCCAGGTGTGTAAGGACCAAAATTTGCAGTTGCATCTGGGTCGTTAGAAAAAGATACAATGGTTGTTGTTCTTCCGTGAAAATTGCCGTCACATACAATGATAATAGCCTGATTTTCTGCGATTCCTTTGACTTCATATGCCCATTTTCTACATATTTTAAGAGCTGTTTCTACGGCTTCAGCTCCTGTATTCATAGGAAGGACTTTGTCAAATCCAAATGAATCGGTAACATAGGCTTCATATTCTCCTAAGACATCATTATAAAAAGCTCTTGATGTCAGAGTTAGGGTTTGAGCTTGATCGGTAAGAGCATTAATTATTTTCGGATGACAATGGCCTTGATTTACCGCTGAATAAGCAGAAAGAAAGTCGAAATATTTCTTGCCATCGACATCCCAAACGTGGACGCCTTTTCCTTTTGCGAGTACAACCGGAAGCGGATGGTAGTTGTGTGCTCCAAATTTTTCTTCAATTGCAATTACCTGATCTGTTTTTCCCATTACTTTTTCTTATTTAATTACGTGCTTAAAAATAGTAAAATGTCTTTACCAATGAAATGCACTCTCTTTTAACCAATTACCTTGGACTCTTAGTGTTTGTTCTATTACGTCTCGGACACATCCTTTCCCACCTTCAATAGGGGAGTGGTAGTCCACTATTTCTTTTACATCAATCGCTGCATCTTGCGGGCAACATGATACGCCTGCCATCCGCAGTACAGGGATGTCTGGAATGTCGTCACCCATGTACAATACTTCTGCGTCTTGAAAACCGTAGTCTTCTTTGAGTTTGTTATAAACCACAAGTTTATTACTGGATCTCAAGAACACATCTTTTATGCCTAAATCTAATAAACGCTTTTTCAAGTCTTCGCTATAACCTCCTGTAATGATGAATAGCTTGTAATTCATTTTACTTGCATATTGCAACGAATACCCGTCTTTAGAGTTTAATGCCCTCACAACTTCATCACGCATGAGGTATACCTTTCCATCTGTTAATACGCCATCAACATCGAAGATAAAGGTTGTGATTGCTCTAAGTTTTTGTTTATAGTTCATCTTTATAGGTATTTAAGATACTTGCACTCAGTACTTGGTAGATCTCTTTTTTTTGTTTTTCGAGCATCTCTTCATGTTTTTTAAGAATGCCTTGGTCATTTCTTCGCGCTGGTCCAGTTTGCATTTTTTT
>TARA_B110000305_G_scaffold96451_1_pt1 | contig 50706 bp, 64 predicted proteins | sample TARA_B110000305 | Tara Oceans TARA_B110000305 (sample SAMEA4397930) | marine metagenome | biome: Polar Biome; feature: [SRF] surface water layer (ENVO:00010504); material: water (ENVO:00002006), including particulate matter (ENVO:01000060) such as... | depth 5 m | reverse complement strand
AAGCTTATATTGTGCCATGATAGTATTCTCCTGTTGAGATTAGATTATTGAGATAACCCCGTAGAGTTATCCTTATAAGTTAATCACTAAATAGCACGTCATATCCAACTTGACGGATATAATCTGTCACAGACCATTCACTAGGACAAGCTTGATATTCATCCCTAAAATATGTGGCGTCGTCGCCTTGCAATTGTGCCGTTTCTCCATCGCTGCGCACAAGTGTTATTGAGTAACCTTGATCAAATATATCGTACCGCATTATTTCACCCCTACTGAATATTCAATTATAGTCATACGCTTGTCAGTTTTGGAATACTTACGTAATACCTTGATAAACTCCAAAGCATTTTCTTCACTGTCAAAAACCTTAGGATTAGGTGCATCAGGTGTCGTGAATGATGCAAGATGATTACCACGACCCCACGTAAACTTGCTACGTACAAGGCGTGTTTCATACTCAAAACCTAAGGCGTCTTTACTTGATCGGGTAATATCGGCTCTAATGATTATTTGACGTGACATGATGTTTTTCCTTACTAGATTAAAACATTGATACACTTGCTTTTAAGTATCGGGAACAATGCTGAAACAGACTATTGCTTGACCCCTTGTTTACTTGACGTAGGCCGTAACCTATATCGCCGCAAGTGTACTTATATTCTAACGAAACCATTATCGGGTTTCCCCTAGGTTGATTAGTGCCAGCAATTTCAAACAACGTTCGGGGTGACTAATCCCTTATAGATAAAAACCATCGCCGCAATTCGTAGGCCTCGCCGCCTGTTTCGTATTGCTTAGGTTTTAACCCGTATCGTTTCAGCTAGTCTGTTGTGCCGTTCGATGGAACCCTTAGATATTAGTCTGATATATAGCGCAAGTAAAAAAATGCATGTTTTGCAGGGTTGAACAAAGGTTTTTCTCTTATCGCCATATAAATAAGGGTTTTAACATATGAAAATAATTTGCATTAGAACCACAATATTGCATTGCTTGCCATTGTTTCACATAGAATAGAGGCATGATTGATAGCCAAAACATAAGCCAGCCGCCCCTAAAAAAGCAGATAGATCAAAAACCGGGGAAATGTTATAGTATAACATAACATAGTGACGATTAGGTTTTGACTATATACTAGCAATAAAAAGTTATGGCGTTTGAGCCGTTGAATTGGGTTACAGTATACCGTTGCATGCCATTGTATTGGCTGTGGCTGAATGAGTACCGTATGAAACTGTTGGATATGATAGTACTGAATGAGGCTGAAACAGAACAAGTAAGAACAACAGGTCAAACTAGTTTAACGTTAAACTATTATTGTCAAACTAGTTTAATGTTCAACTATATATCAGGCACAATAGTTTAGGGGTGTACTATTTTACATGCGGGTGTTTCGTACATCCGTTAGGGTTATCTGAACGAGTGTTCAATTAATAAGCTTATTCATACGCCCTATTTGAAGAACACTGTTGTTGTATCAGTGTCCAAAGCTAACAAAAACAATGACTTACACCCTGTTGAGCCTACTATTTGGTATCACCCCTAGAAAAGAGGTAACATGATACCACAAAAGAGGGGCGGGCGAGGGCCACAGGGGGGTGTATGGTAGTGTGTATATGTAGAAGCACACAGAAGGGGTTTTTTACTCCCTGCAATATGCCTATGTTTTTACATTCATGTACAAGCAGGTGTGTTTTCGCGCTGTGTACTGCGTATTAGTAAAACTGGACCTATAATCGCTAGTAAGTAAGTCCAGATGAAGCCATACTCTATTACAGTAGGTAACATAATGTTACAATACATTACAGTCACATCACTTTTTAGTACGAATTGTGTAGTCTTGTCGCTTTATGGGTTGACTACCTTTTTGCTGTGGGTATAACTATCAATAGAGAGTAGAGAGTAACACTCTTTAAGTTAAAACTAATAAATAAAGTAATAACTAAGAAAGAGTAATACTTAAAGAAAGAGTGTTACAAAGAGATCAGTGGACATAGGAAGAGTTTTAACTCTAAGAGTAATACTCTACAGTAACACTGTATCATTCGTATTGCTTATTCCTAGTATACACAAAGATTAGCGTTGCTCTAAGAGTATTACTCTACCCTGTTGACACCCATTAACATTCGTACTACACTTATGGTTAAGTAATACATGAGTTTCTCTCCCTCCTTTGTGTTACTCTATGGTATGTGTCGTAAACTCTGTGACACTCTCTCCTTGTAAAACTCCTCATACGTAGTTTGCGACGCATACCTAAACCCTCCTTAATCATTTGTGTTGACAATAGCTATGAGTCGAGTAAAACTATATGCATCAGATAGCGTTATAGAAGAGTTCTACTCTGCTCTAGCTGCTAATGATGTCAGAGCCTTTCAGAGGGTACATATACCCCGTAGTGACGTATTCTATGTACGTGCTGCTATGGAAGCTGACACTGGAGTTAAGTACTCCTTAGATCACATTGAACGTGCTATGTACCTTGAGGGTATGTTGAAGCGCCAGGATGTGTTAGACCCTGATAGAAAGAGGCCATACGCTGATGACCCGTGATTACAAAAAAGAGTATACCAATTACCAAGGTAAGCCTGCTCAATTAAAGAAACGTGCTTCACGTAACTCTGCTCGTGCTACTCTGGCTAAGGGTGGCGCTGTTAAGAAGGGTGACGGCCAGGATGTTCACCATAAGGACGGCAACCCTAAGAACAACAAGAAGTCTAACCTAGCGGTCACTACAAAGGCTAAGAACCGTAGTTTCCCTCGTACTGCTACGGCTGGTAAGAAGAAGCAGACATGAGTATTGATTACAGAGGTGAGACATTTGATGGCTATAACAAACCCAAGCGTACTCCCAAGCATCCGTCTAAATCCCACGCCGTACTTGCCAAGGAAGGTGACACCATTAAGCTCATCCGCTTTGGTGAGCAGGGAGCATCCACAGCAGGCAAGCCTAAAGCGGGTGAATCTGATCGCATGAAGGCTAAGCGTAAAAGCTTTAAGGCTAGACATGGCAAGAACATTGCTAAGGGTAAACTCTCAGCAGCCTACTGGGCAGATAAGGTAAAGTGGTAATGTCTCTGTATAAGAATATCGCTAACAAGCAGGCCCGTATTAAAGCGGGTAGTAAAGAAACGATGCGTAAACCTGGAACTAAGGGTGCGCCTACAGCGGCTAACTTTAAGGCAGCAGCTAAAACAGCTAAAGGTAAGAAGAGAACATGAAGGGTGTTAAGCATTATACTAAAGACGGTAAAGAGTGGAAGGGTAAAACTCACAAGCACCCAGACGGTACTCTTATGACTGGCGCTAAGATGACCAGCAACTCTAAGAAACTTGTACACTACAAAGATTTATCAGCTAAGGCTAAAAAGGGAACAAAGAAATGATGAACAAAGGTATGAAGGCTTTAAAGAAAGAAGCCCCAGCAGTAGCTAAGAAGATGGGCTACTCTTATGGCGGTATGTCTAAGAAGATGGGCTACAACAAGGGTGGTTATTGCGGTGCATCTAACCCTGCAGCTAAACCTATTAAGAAAGTTAAGTAATGAAGTATTACCACAAATACCAAGTAGCTCTAGAAGCTGCAGGATACCGCGTAGATGAGCATGGCTATGTCTGGGATGCTATGGGCAACCAATCTGCTGGTGAAGACAACTACGGTAACGTACAGAGCAAGGATGCTAATGTTAATGAGGTCTGTCGCTTAGTAGACATTGAACTTAGTAAGCCGAAGCCTAAGAAGGCTGTTGCCCCTAAGAAGAAAGCTATTGAGTAATGACGTTAAACTCTCAGGGCAGACCTGCCCGTAAGCGCTCAGTCTATGGGCACAACACAGGTACAGCGGTGGAGGATATTTATACGTGTCCACCTAACTGCTCTGCAGAGGTTAATTATATCCTTATCGCTAATGGTGCATCCAGTGGTAATAACGATGTAACGGTTAAGTGGTACGTAGCAGCAGATACGTATACATCTAACTTTCTTAGCGACAAGAACTTGACCCATGATGCTATACATGAGTTTGCTCACATACAGCTTGTATTAAGTCCCGGTGATAAGATACAGGTACAACCCGCTCAAGCAGGTCATATTGATAGCATTGTCACAGTGACAGAGATCTTCTCAGTATAGTACTAGCGGGTATGCATACTTAGCAATTCTACTCTGCATATGAATACGTATAACTATGTATATTGAAACAGCATTTCGTTGTTTCGCTTACATAGGACTACAAAATGATAGAGAAACTAAAAGCGTGGATTGCTAACATTATCTTGGCTATCAACCACTACCAACAACGCCGTGCAGACTATTTCATTCTAACACACATGACAGATAAACAACTAAAAGACATAGGTATTACTCGTGGTGAAGCGAAGGCTAGGTTTTTCGAGGTCTAAGTTAACCATTGCTTTATTGTTTTGTTTGGGTATAACTACTTCCTGTAGTACTTCATCTGTAGTCTTGCCATCTTCCTGTGCGTTTAATGATAACAAATGTCAACGGAACTTAGATGCCCAAACATTACAATACCTCGGAGAGACAGAGGCCGCACTACAGCTTATGTGTATGGACAGCGATTTGCTTGCTGTTCTTGGCGACAAATGCATTAGCGGGTGATGTTACAGGTGACTTTTCTAATGGCTATGACAACTCTACCGTTGATAGCAATAACTTAGATGAGACAACAACTAATAACTACAATGCTACTGGTGCTGGCTCTGCTGCCCCTGTTATGAGTGCAATAGCACCTACTATGATGGGCGGTGGCGGTAATGATAGCTGCTTAATACCTAGCTCTACAGGCGTACAAATAAGTATTATTGGTATTTCTCGTGGTGCAATGACACAGGATAAGTCCTGTAACCGTAGAAAGAACGCTAGACTTTTAGGTGCACCTCAGCAAGTAGGGGGTTTAGGCTTACAGGTATCGGCTATATCTATACTATGCCAAGATCCCACAGTCTTTCGTAGTATGATGTTAGCGAACACTCCCTGCCCTATCAATGATAGCCGCACGGGTAAGTTGCTTATGGGCAAGTCTGCTATTAATAAGTACAAAGAGAACCCTGCACTCTATATTGTAGGTTATGAGACAGACCAGATCTTCTGGGACGCCCTGTTAAGGGTAGGAGAGGAATACACAGATGAAGAGATTATTGAAGACAATACTCCTAAGCTCAGCCTTAGTGACCGTTTCAGGAGCAGCAAAAGCAAATGATTACGAGCTAACAGGGCAAGAGAAGATTGATGCGCTGATTGCATCTATTGGGGATATTCAAACTCGTATTCAAGACAGTGGTGTACGCACAGTAGGTGCCGTAGGTTATGCAGCTATCGGCGGTGTTATTAATGACGGCGCTATGGATGATGGCCTTATTACTGCAGAGGAACTGGGTTCATACCTGGAAGCTAAAGATCTTGTACTTAACCACGACTACGCTATTGCTTCTACCGCTGAACAGATGTTTATGCAGGAGCATGCAGCATCTATGAATAGTTTAACTGTAGCTGTAGACAATCTAACGGCTGCTACTGCTATAATTATGACTGCAGTAGAAGTTGCATCTATTGCATCTGAGGCAGACACTAAACCTGAGCAAGTAGAGCTACAGGGTATGTTGGCTACGGATGCGTATAGTATTGACACAGTAGAAGTTAACGAATACAATGAAGCGGTATCTGCTGTTGAGAACTTTGCTCAGCAGGCAGGTGCTTACATGGCAGCGGCTAATAATGATGACCTCACTGCTACTGTAGACAATTACGCTGCACAAGGTAACTACATGGTAGGTAGCTACACAGCGGTTACTTATACTCAATCAATAGATGAGTTTGTTATTACTTGGGATGACTCAGGTTTTGGTACTGGTTTTCAGGGTTACTTAACTCCTGAGATGAAGACAGCTTATGAAGTCTACGATGCAGGTGAATACATTAATGAATACGGAGCTATGCCTACCCAATGATGGACTTTGACTTCACTGTCGGTGGATACAATATTAAGGGCTGGATGGTTGCTGTAGCACTTCCTGTTCTTTCTACCGTTGCTGGTGGGGTGTACTGGTCCTATGATACATTACAGCGATTCTATGGTGTAGAGGCTGGTATTGCTAAGGTAGTAGAGAAGTCTGCTTCTTTTGATGCTAAGGCTGGGGATTTAACTACACGTATCACATCTGTAGAGACTATCGCTCAGAGCAACCTTAAAGAGGTAGACTCCTCTATTAAGGCAAGCCTATCTAATGTAGATGCTACACTTAGTTCCAGTATTGCTAATGTAAGTACTACACTTAGTTCCAGCATTGCTAATGTTAATAGCACAGTGAGTGCATCCATATCAGAGGTAGAGTCTGAGCTTGTAAACCGTATGTCAGAAATAGAAGCAAGTCTTACTTCTCGTATTCAGACGTTAGAACAGGCTATTATAGATAACGATGTAAGAGGTCTGAACCAGAAACTTGCTACTCTATCTACAAACATGTCTCAGATATTAGAACAGCAGAAGGTTCTATTAGACTTACGTAGTCAGGTAGATAAAGCTACAACAATTACAGATGGACTAGGTGATACACTTGATACGTTATCTACTGAGGTAGACGACATATGGAAAGCCTATGACACTCTTGTAGACAATCCTCTCTAAGGAAAACAAGATGACTAAGAAAAACTTAACAGAAAACCAACAGAAGTTTCTAGAGGTCTTGTTTGATGAGGCTTATGGAGATGTTGTTCTTGCTAAGAAGTTAGCAGGGTATAGTGACAACACACCAACACGACTCATTGTAGAGGCACTAAAAGATGAAATATCAGATGCTACTAGGTCTTACTTTTCTCGCACTGCACCGAAAGCTGTTATGGCTCTGGTCTCTGCTCTCAACGACCCTACAGAGCTTGGCATCAAAGATAAAATGGCTGCCGCTAAAGATCTACTTGATCGTGCAGGACTGGGTAAAGTGGACAAAGTAGATGTATCGTCTTCGGGCGGTGGTATCTTCTATCTTCCACCTAAAGAGGGTAAGAACGAGTAGCCTTGACACGTAAGTTAGATAGAGATTTAGGCTTATGGGAACTACCCAAGCCTGTTAAGGGTGCAGAGAAAGAATGGCATCCTGTAGTACGAGTGGCAGCTAGAGTTGTACCTTTTGGGTATAAGATAGACCCAGACAATGAAAAGTTGTTTCAGCCTATACCGCATGAGCTAGATGCTTTAGAGCTTGCCAAGAGACACCTGAGGCAATACAGTTTAAGAGAGGTGGCAGCGTGGCTTACAACACAGACAGGCCGCAGCATCTCTCACTCTGGTCTAAAGAAGAGAATAAGCATTGAGCGAAGACGTAAAAAAGCATCTGCTATTAAACGGCACCTTGCCAAGCGGCTCGAAGAAACCCTTGCGGAAATCGAAAAGCTCGAAAAAGGTGTCACAGGTTATTACACCACCAGAACCGAAGAAGATGGTTCCAGCGGAAGTTAAGGCTGCGCCGTTTGATGTAGAGGTTGCACAGGATATTGTGTTTAAGCCTAATCCAGGCCCTCAGTCAGACTTCTTGTCTTCTTCAGAGCGTGAGGTTCTATATGGTGGAGCAGCAGGTGGAGGTAAATCGTATGCCATGCTGGCTGATCCTCTACACGGCTTAAACGACGCAAACTTCAGTGGCCTACTTGTACGTCACACTACTGAAGAACTACGTGAACTAATTCAGAAGAGTCAGGAGTTATATCCTCGTGCAATTCCCGGTATTAAGTGGTCTGAGCGTAAGTCTCAGTGGACAAGTCCTCAGGGAGGGCGTCTATGGATGTCTTACTTGGATAAAGACACCGACGTTACACGGTATCAGGGTCAGGCCTTTAACTGGATTGGTTTTGATGAACTTACACAATGGTCTAGCCCTTACGCTTGGGATTATATGAGATCACGTCTTCGTAGTGCACACTCCAAGACACTTGGTTTGTACATGCGAGGAACGACTAACCCTGGTGGTGCAGGTCATAGTTGGGTTAAGAAGATGTTTATTGACCCTTCACCAGCAAACACTCCGTACTGGGCTACTGATGTACAGACGGGTGAGACTATTAGGTACCCTAGAGGACACAGTAAAGAGGGACAACCTCTATTTAAGCGTAAGTTTATTCCTGCTAGTCTTTTTGATAATCCTTACTTATCTGAGGGTGGCGACTACGAAGCGATGCTATTATCTCTACCTGAACATCAGCGTAAACAACTGTTAGAAGGTAACTGGGATGTTAATGAGGGGGCTGCTTTCCCTGAGTTTAATCGTAACATACACGTAGTAGATGACTTCCAAGTCCCTGCTAGCTGGGCTAAGTTCAGAGCGTGTGACTACGGCTACGGAAGCTACACTGGCGTTTTGTGGTTTGCTGTATCACCAGAAGAGCAACTGGTTGTATATCGTGAGATGTACTGCTCCAAGGTTACAGCTACAGACTTAGCGGATATGATACTTGATGCTGAGCGTGATGACGGAAACATACGATATGGTGTACTTGACTCATCTCTATGGCATAACAGAGGGGATACTGGCCCTAGTCTTGCTGAGCAGATGATACACAAAGGGTGCCGATGGCGTCCATCAGACCGCTCAAGAGGTTCTCGAATCTCAGGTAAGAACGAAATACACAGGCGTCTACAGGTAGATGAGTTCACAGATAAACCTAGGCTTGTCTTCATGAAGTCATGTACTAACACGTTAGCGCAGATACCTATTATACCTCTAGACAAGCGTAATCCAGAAGATGTGGATACTAACTCAGAGGATCACCTTTACGATGCTTTACGGTATGGTATTATGACTAGACCCCGTAGTTCTATCTGGGACTATGACCCTGCAAAACAACGAAGCGGCTTTCAGGCTTCAGATAAAAACTTCGGCTATTGAGGAACTAAAACATGGCAGAAATAGAAGATCTTGCTTTCGAGACAGACGATGTAACAGCGGCTGAAGACGGTGAAGATAGTATCTTTGAGTCAAAGTCTAGTGTTGTATCCTTTGTTGAAGAGCGCTTCACTCGCTCAGAGGACTCACGCCGTAATGATGAGGAGCGGTGGCTTAGAGCTTATCGCAACTATCGTGGCTTGTACGGTCCTGATGTAAAGTTCTCAGACAGTGAGAAGTCTCAGGTGTTTGTTAAGGTAACAAAGACTAAGACACTGGCTGCTTATGGTCAGATTGTTGACGTTCTGTTTGGTAACAACAAGTTCCCGCTTACAGTAGACCCTTCTGTACTACCAGACGGTGTGGCTGAGTCTGTACACATTAACATCGACCCTAACGCTGCTGCTGCAGGCGAAGCACTTAAGAGTGTTACACAGGATGGCCCAGCGCAACCCTACTTGTTTGGTGTAGACTCTAAGTTAAAACCTGGTGAGACTATTGCTGATCTTAAGAACCGCCTTGGTCCACTAGCAACTAAGCTAGAGAGTGTATCAGAAAAGATCGTAGAGGGTGCTGGCACTGCTGGTACTACTGTTACGTTCCACCCTGCTATGGTTGCAGCTAAGAAGATGGAAAAGAAGATTCATGACCAGCTAAATGAGTCTGGCGCTTCTATTCACCTACGCTCTATGGCATTTGAGATGGCTTTGCTTGGCACGGGTGTCATGAAGGGTCCATTCGCTGTAGATAAAGAATACCCTAACTGGGATGAGACAGGTGAGTACGACCCTATCATCAAGACTGTTCCTGAGACTAGCCACGTTTCCTTGTGGAACTTCTACCCTGATCCAGAAGCTGCTTCTATGGAAGACGCTGAGTACACTATTGAGCGTCACAAGATGTCACGTACACAATTACGTGCCCTTAAGAATCGTCCTTACTTTATGAAGGATGCATTACAAACGGCTGTAGACAAAGGTGCTGACTATATACAGAAGCACTGGGAGATGGCAATGCAGGATGATCAGGCACAGTCTGACTCTGAGCGTTGGGAGGTACTAGAGTTCTGGGGCTACGTTGATGTAGAACACCTAGAAGAGAATGGCGTTAAGATACCTAAGGAATACAAAAACTTAGATGAACTAAACTGTAACATCTGGGTATGTAATGGTGAAGTAATCCGCTTTGTACTCAATCCATTCAAGCCTACACGTATTCCTTACTACGCTACTCCTTTCGAGCATAACCCTTACAGCTTCTTTGGTATCGGCATTGCTGAGAACATGGATGACACGCAGACGCTGATGAACGGCTTTATGCGCCTAGCTATTGACAACGCTGCTCTATCTGGTAATCTTATCATTGAAGTAGATGAGACTAACCTTGTTCCAGGACAGGACATGTCAGTGTACCCAGGAAAAGTCTTTCGGAGACAAGGGGGTGCACCTGGTCAGAGCATCTTTGGTACCAAGTTCCCTAACGTAGCCCAAGAAAACATGCAACTCTTTGATAAGGCACGAGTATTAGCAGATGAGTCTACTGGATTCCCTTCTTTCGCTCATGGTCAAACTGGCGTATCTGGCGTGGGTCGGACAGCTTCTGGTATTAGTATGCTTATGGGTGCTGCTAATGGTTCTATTCGTACTGTGGTTAAGAACGTAGATGATTACCTGATTCGCCCTATGGGTCGTGCATTCTTCTCGTTCAACATGCAATTTGACTTTGATGAAGATATTCGTGGTGATCTAGAAGTACGTGCGTCTGGTACAGAGAGCCTTATGGCTAATGAAGTACGGTCACAGCGTTTGATGCAGTTCCTACAAACAGCGCAGAACCCTGTACTGGCTCCTTTCGCTAAGATGGACTACATTATTCGTGAGATTGCTAAGTCTATGGACCTCGACCCTGATAAGGTTACTAACTCCATGCAAGACGCAGCTATTCAGGCTGAGATCCTTAAGGGCTTCCAAGCGCCCACACAGGCTCCTCAAGGCCCACAGGGTGTCCCTACACCTGAAGGCGCTCAACAGGCACCACAAGGCCCACAGGGCGGCGTACAGGATACGTCTGGCGGCGGCGGTGGACAGATAGGTATGGGTACAGCACCTACACCGGGTGAACAGGGGTTCTCTGGTAATGTCGCTTAAGAGCTTCGTAAACAACAAAGAGCAATGGGATGAGTTTAATCAATACGTTGACTCGCTCATTGCTGCTCAACATAAGTCTATGGAAAACATCAGTGCTACGGATGAGTTGTACCGTGCACAGGGTGCTATCCGTGCCTACAAGAACATGAAATACATGAGGGACGTACTAAATGGACCAGAATAATCAAATGACTGCGGTGTTTAAGTCTTCTCGAACAGAAGATGTAGATCCTGTATCAGGTAATGAGATACCACTAGGTTCTACTGCTGAAGAAGTACGTGATGACATCCCTGCACAGCTAAGCGAAGGTGAGTATGTTGTACCTGCTGACGTAGTTAAGTTCTTTGGTGTTAAGTTCTTTGAGGATATTCGTGCTGAAGCTAAGCGAGGCTTTCAAGCTATGGAAGCTAATGGTCGCATTGGTGGCGAACCTATTGATGGCATGGAGATGGGCGGCGATGAACTACCCTTTGACATCAGTGAGTTACAAGTAGTTGATGATGGACAGTCTGAACAGCCTATGATGAATGAGGGCGGTTTAATGACTGGCTATGCGGATGGTGGCTCCGTAGCTAATATGACAGTGCCTGACTTTTTAAAGGACTACATAGATAAACAAAAAGAGACAGGCGGTATATACTACGAGACCTATATGAGTCCTGAGGGAACACCTATGGTCTTCGCCTTCAGGGATGGTGAAGCTATTAACCCTATCCCTGCAGGTTTTGTATTACAATCTGATTACATGGCTCCCGCCGCTGCAACAGCCTCAGTAGCCCCACAAACAAATGCAAATACTGTTTATGATACTAGCGATGCTAACTCACCTATTGATATTGATATTTCAAAGGTGGGTACAGATGAAGATGAGGGTACAACAGGCTTAGATGTAGACTGGTCAACAGCCTCTGTAGAAGATTTCAAGACTGCTCAAGATAGCCTATTGTCTAAGCTTTTACCTGGTGTAGCTGGAGGAGCAAGTCTTTTAGGTCCATTGGGTGTAGCGGCGTCTATTGGTATTAAAGGTTCAGCAACACGTAAGCGTAACAATATGATCAGAGGCATCACAGAACGTCTATCTGGTATGTCTAATACGGATAGTGACTATTCTGAACTAAAGAAGATAGAAACATCCTTATTGGCTGACAGAACAAAAGCAAATAAAGACACCAACTTAGGTATTATAGAAAGTAGTGGTCTTTATGGTGGACAGAGTAATATAACAGAGAACTTGAAAGACGTAGACGGAAGTGGTAAAGTTAGCTTTGGAGATACTTGGTTAGGTGATGCTCTAGGCTTCGACAAGGATGGCTTCGGTGTTCAAGGCGCAGGTCTGGCTGCTTCCGTAGGCGGTATTCGTAGAGAAGAGGATTCTGAATCCTATCGTGCCCTTGAACAGGTAGCAGCTAATAAGGCTAGAGAGAATAAGGAAGTAGAAGCCGCAATAGCCTCAGCCCAAGCTGCTTCTCAGGCAGCGGCAAGTACGCCTGTGAGCACCTACACAGGTTACAGTACAGGTGATGCCAACTCTCCTATTAATATTGGCGGTCAAGACGGATCAACTAAAATAGGTTACAATAGAGGTGTTAAAAGAGGTTTCTTTGACTAACGCTATCTACTAAACTACAACAATAAGGCTACCCAGCAATCTAGCTGGCCCCAACATAAGGACATTAAAATGTCAGAAGTACAAACAGACTCACTATCGCATCAGCGTAACGCATCCCGTGTTAAGAAGGACGAAGAAGAGCTACAGGCGCTGCTTAAAGAAGCAGGTGTATCAGATGAAGAAGAAACAGAAGAAGAAGAAGTCATCGAAGAGGTGTCTGATAGCGCACAGCTTAGCGATGCCCCAGTTTCATCAGAGAGTAATACCGAACAAGAAGAAGAACCAAAAGCTGAAGCACAAGAAGAGAATCTAAGTGGTGAAGAGAAGAGCTTCAAGAAGCGTTATTCAGACATCCGTAAGTACATGCAAGACAAGGATGCTGAGTACAAGGGTGAGCTAGATAAGCTAAAGTCTCAGCTAGACGCTGCTACTAAGAATGAGTTGGTACTACCTAAGTCTCAGGAAGAGATTGATGAGTGGTCTAAGAAGTACCCTGACGTTGCAGGTATTGTTGAGGCTATTGCTGATAAGAAGGCAAGTGAGCGCTCCTCTGACTTAGATGTACGACTTAAAGAGATTGAAGAGCTACGTACTCAAGCTAAGCGAGACAAGGCTGAAGTAGAGTTGCTAACATTGCACCCCGACTTTGCTGAGATCCGTGCAGACGATGCTTTCCATGATTGGGCAGACAAGCAACCTCAAGTTTACCAAGATGCTTTGTATGAGAACGCAGAGGATGTTAAGTCTGTAGCACGTGTTATCGACATGTATAAGGCTGACAACAACATCAAGACAAAGAAAGTTACATCCACTGCAGATAAAGATGCTGCCTCTTCAGTTAAGAGCAAGCGCACTGCAGTAGATACGAATGATTCATCTAACTACCTATCTGAATCAATGGTAGCTAAGATGACCATAAAAGAATACGAGAAGCGCCAAGACGAAATCATGGATGCTCAACGTAACGGCAAGTTTATTTACGATATGTCTAAAAGGTAGTTGACAAACCTCTTATCTTAGATAAAACTATAGGCATGTGCATTGTTAGGTATTAACCACTTGCACATGCTTTTCACTAAGCACTAATTCACAATCAAAGAACCACCTCAGATTATAGGCCCAGCGCTAAATGGACGGCCATCCTGCTAGCAATGCTGACTACCCTAATAAGAAGAGCCTCTTTCAAGTGGAATATGTAGTGTCTCCCCTCTAAGCCACATATATCTTTGAAAGGATTCTCCAATGGCTATTACATCCGCATCAGGCGGCTTTAACGGTAACTTCTCTCCAGTTATCTATTCCAAGCAAGCACAGATTGCACTTCGTCGTGCCGCTGTGACTAACGCAATCACAAACAACTCTTACTTTGGTGAGATTGCTAACCAAGGCGATACTGTTCGCATTCAAAAAGAGCCAGACGTAACAGTCAACGCTCTTCAGCGTCACACTGCCATCACTGCTGAAAAGCTTGATGACACTGATTTCTCCTTGACCATCGACAAAGCTAACTACTTCGCATTCAAAATGGATGACATCGAAGAGCAGTTCTCAAATGTTGACCACGCTTCTTTGGCTGCTGATCGTGCAGCATATAAGATGGCTGACGCAATGGATGCAGACTGCTTGTCATACATGACAGGTCACACTGCTGCTGGCGAGTTCATCACAGCTTCCTCAGGCGATGCACAGCACCCAACAGCAAACGCCCTGAACGGCGAATCATTGAAAGTCAACCAGCTAGATGCTATCGCATTCGGTAACTTGACTATCGCTGGTTCAGCTACTGCTGGCGACTCTATCCCGTTGTCTCCACGCTTGCCAGGTGCAACTGCCCTGTCAGCAACAACTGTATCTCCATTGACTGTGCTTGCACGTATGGCTCGTAAGATGGACACACAGAACATTGATGCTCGTGGTCGTTTTGTCGTCCTAGACCCGGTGTTTATTGAAATGCTCAAAGACGAAGATTCACGTATGTTGAATGGTGACTTCGGTGGTGCAGGTCTACAGAATGGTCTTGTGTTGAACAACATTCACGGCTTCCGTGTTTATGCGTCCAACTCACTGCCAGCAAAGGGCACAGGCGCTGGCACTTCAGGTACAACTGCACAGAACGCTAACTACGGCGTTATCTTGGCAGGCCAGGACGATGCTGTTGCTTCTGCTGAGCAGATCAACAAGGTCGAGAACTACCGTGACCCAGATTCATTCGCTGACATTGTTCGCGGTATGCACTTATATGGTCGCAAGATTCTACGTCCAGAAGCATTGATTACTGCACGTTACAACGCAGCTTAATCTAACTTAATAGTGGGGCTGGCTTTGTGCTGGCCCCATACTTAATACTGTGAGGCATACAATAATGGCTACATACATTACATTAGTAAATGATTTGCTTCGTAGGCTTAACGAGGTTACTATTAACACGGCTGACTTCGATACAGTCAGAAACATCCAAGCTATAGCTAAAGACGCTATTAACTCTTCTATTCGTGAAATACTACAAGAGGCTCAAGAGTGGCCCTTCACGTTAGTAACTAACACACAGACATTAACAGCAGGAACAGGGTCTTATGATTTCCCTGCAGACTTCTCTAAGGTAGACTGGGAAACCTTTTACCTGAAGTCTTTAGATGGTTCAGATCCTGCAGCTTTACCCGTAATAACATATGAGATGTATCTAAGATATAACCGCTCCCGTGAAGAGAGTGGTGGAACCGCATCCTACGCTGTACCTGCTATAGTATATAAAACACAACAGGACTCCTTTGGTGTTACACCTGTTCCTGATAAAGCATACGTAGTAGAGTATCGTTACTGGAAGTACCCTGAGGACTTAGTAGCAGGCGCTGATGTATGCATAATCCCTACTAGGTTTAAGCATATAGTCATTGATGGCGCTATGATGTACATGATGCGCTTCCGTTCTAATGAACAGTCTGCTAACATACACCAAGATAAGTTTAATCGTGGTATTAAGTCTATGCGAAGGTTGATTGTAGATAGCCCCACACAGATTTACACTACAGCGTTTAATACTACACAGGGTGCCTTAAGCAAGAAGAGTTTTTTCTAGATGGATAATCTAAAGACGCACCTTACTGTCTGTGCAGGGGGTCTTATTACAAACACAGACCCTATTACACAGGCAGGCTCTTTGATGGGCAGTGCTATACGTATGATTAACTATGAGCCATCTCTTTCTGGTGGCTATCGTCGTGTAAGCGGCTATCAAAACGATTACGGCACTGTAGGCGGTACTGGTGCTATTCTGGGTGTTAATGTAAATGGAAATATCAATGATGGTATTTTTGCTTGCAGAAAGCCTACTTCTGGTTATAACTATCTACATAAGTGGAATGATAGTAGTGATGCTTGGGATGCAGTAACTTCTGCAGGCACACCTAACATGACAAACGTAAGTCGTGTACGCTTTATTAACTACAACTGGTCGTCTGAAGCTATGCTTCTTACTGATGGCGTAAACCCTGCAGCCTCTTACGATGGAACAACCTACACAGCGATTACACACGCCAACGCTCCTACTAACCCTTTGTATGCAGAAGAGTTCTCCTCTCATATCTTCTTAGCAGGCGACTCTACTGATCCTCAGAATATATACTTTAGTGCACCCCTTAATGCTACTGACTTTAGTCCTGCTAATGGTGCAGGTATTATTAATGTAGGATATAAGATTACGGCTATTAAGAAGTTCCGTAATGAGCTATTTATATTTGGTGCTAATAGTATTAAGAAGTTGGTAGGTACTACCCTAGCTGACTTTGTTCTACAGAATGTTACATCTAACCTAGGTTGCGTTGCCCCTGACTCTGTAGTAGAATTTGGTGGTAACTTAATCTTCTTAGGCCCAGACGGTATTCGCCCTATTTCTGGTACTGATCGTATTGGAGACATCGAACTTGCCCCTCTATCTAAAGAGATACAAGGCACCTTTGACGGCTACTACCAGTCGGAGCAAGTAGAGGATGTAAGCATTGTTGTTATCCGTAGAAAGTCTCAGTTCAGGCTATTCTTTAAAGACACTGCTTCTTTATCTTTGATTGGTGCTGTTCGTAAAGGGCAAGGCAACCAAGGTGCTCTTGAATATAGCCAGCTTACAGGTATTACAGCTAACTGTGTGTCGAGTGGTTTTATTGGCCAGTATGAATTTGTTATACACGGTGACGCTACAGGTAAAGTACACAGACAAGAACGTGGTATCTCCTTTGCAGGGGAAAACATATTTAGTTTGTATCAAACACCATACTACTACATGGAAGATCCTGAAGTACGAAAGAACGTATACGACATCCATACGTACCTAAAGTCAGAGGGTGAAACAGAGGTCTTTGTTGGTGTTTACTATGACTATGGTGATTTAAACACTAATAACCCTACTACCTACGACTTCTCAACAGAAGGTGCTGCAGCCCTATACGGTACAGCTATATACGGGTCAACAGACATTTACGACGGCAACCCTTCTCCTAAGAAACAAACCAATGTATCTGGGTCAGGTAAGTCTGTTTCCATTAGTTACGTTACAAACAATCAAAAAGCAAGTCATACGATCCAAGCCATTACGCTTACGTATGGCATTGCAGACAGGAGATAGACCGTGGCAGGTTACACAAGACAATCTACAGCAGACATTATCCCTACAGCAACACTACGTGCTGCTCCCATTAACGCTGAGTATAATGCTTTACGTGATGCCTTCGCTGCATCAGGTGGTCACAAGCATGACGGTACTACCGCTGAAGGTGAGTATGTACCTCTCATTGCTGACTTAGATGCCAAGAACAAAGTAGAGATAAACACAGGTGCAAACACTGTAGACTTCTACGTTGAGGTATCTAGCGTCCCTGTTAAACAGATTAGTGTTCGTGATGGTTCTATTCGTCCTATTACAGATAATGATATTGATCTTGGTGGAACAGGCGCTGAGTTTAAAGACTTATACATTAACGGTATTGGTTACATTGATACTCTTGCTGTACATGAGAATGCTACAGTAGCGGGTACACTAAATGTAACGGGTGTTATTACTGCACCAGCGGGTGTTGTAGCCAACATCACCGGGAACTTAACAGGTAATGTAACAGGCAACATCACAGGTGATATTACTGGTGATTTAGCTGGTGACGTTACTTCTACAGGTACATCTACGTTTGCTACCGCTGATATTGCTACAGCTAATATTACTTCTGGTGATATGGATTCAGGTACTATTGATAACTCAGTTATTGGTAACGCTACTCCTGCTGCTGGTACATTCACTACACTTGCAGCTAACACAAGTTTGACAGCCGCTACAGCCGACATTAATGGCGGTACTCTTGACGGTGTTATCATAGGTGCAGGAACTGCTGCTGCAGCTACTGTAACAGACCTTACAGCTACAGGTACTTCTACTCTATCTACTGTAGACATCAATGCGGGTGCCATCGACGGCACTACTATTGGTGCTTCTGTACCATCCACAGGTGCCTTCACTACTATAACAACTACAGGACAAGCCACACTAGCTACTGCTGATATTAATGGTGGTTCAATAGACGGTTCTGCTATTGGTGTTGCCGTACCCTCAAGCGGTGCGTTTACTACAGTCGCGGCTTCTGGTGGTGTAACAGCCAATGTCACAGGCAACGTAACTGGTAACGTCACAGGCAACTTGTCGGGCGGCAATGTAACGGGTAATGTAACAGGTGATCTGACAGGTAACGTAACAGCAAGCTCTGGTTCTTCTTCATTCAATAACGTGACCATTGACGGTACACTGAACATGAATGCTGGAACTACAGCTACTATTCAGAACCTTACTGCACCAACAAATGACCTTGATGCAGCCACTAAGAAATACGTAGACGATGAAGTAGCTGGCGTTCTTGATGCTGCACCTGCTGCATTGGACACACTAAACGAACTAGCTGCTGCGCTGGGCGATGATGCTAACTTCTCCGCTACTGTAACGGCAAGCATTGCGACTAAGTTGCCTCTAGCTGGTGGTACCATGTCGGGTGAAATCGCTATGGGGTCTAGTAAGATCACTGGTGTTACTGACCCTACAGGCGCACAGGATGCTTCCACTAAAGCCTATACTGATGCACAGCGTGACACCCGTGTAGCTAAAGTTGGCGATACAATGTCGGGCAACCTTGCAATGGGTGCCAACAAAGTTACGGGTCTTGCTGCTCCTGTCGATGACAATGATGCAGCTTCAAAACTTTATGTTGATACAACAAATGCAAGTAACGCTGCTGCCGCTACGAGTGCTACCAATGCAGCTACATCTGAGACTAATGCTGCTACGTCTGAAACCAATGCTGCAACCAGTGAGACTAACGCAGGTAACTCGGCTACAGCCGCTGCTGCATCGTATGACAACTTCGATGACCGTTATTTAGGCGCTAAATCAGCCGCTCCATCTGTAGACAATGATGGCGATACCCTTATTGTTGGTGCGCTCTATTTCAACAGCACAACGGCAATCATGTATGTGTATGGTTCAGGTGGATGGCAGGCTGCTGGTTCCTCTGTAAACGGTACATCAGATCGTCAGACTTATACCGCAACTGCAGGTCAAACTGTCTTTGCAGCTACATACGATCCCGGCTATATTGATGTCTATCTCAACGGCGTTAAACTAGCTGCTGCTGATTTCACAGCAAGCAGTGGTACAAGCATTACGCTTTCTTCAGGTGCTGCTGTAAATGATGTCTTAGACACTATTGCTTATGGTACATTTGTATTAGCTGACCATTACACTGGTACGCAGTCTGATGCACGTTACTTAGGTCTAGCTGGTGGCACCATGACAGGTGACATAGACGGCAACGGTAACAAAGTATTATTCGGTAACGTCTATTCACAGCTAGCAGACTTACCAAGTGCTTCGACATATCACGGTATGTTTGCTCACGTACACGCAACTGGAAAAGGTTACTTTGCTCATGCTGGTGCATGGGTTCCGTTAGCTAATGAGACAGCAACACTGGCTCTATCTGGTGGTGCTATGACGGGTGCTATCACAACTAATAGTACCTTTGATGGTCGTGACGTAGCGACAGACGGTACAAAACTGGATGGCATTGAAACAGCAGCTACTGCTGATCAAACCAACGCAGAAATCCGTACAGCAGTCGAGGCTGCTACAGATAGTAATGTATTCACTGATGCAGATCACACTAAGCTCAACGCTATTGAAACAGCAGCTACAGCAGACCAAACTAAGGCTGACATTGAAGGTCTTGGCATTGATGTGCCTGCAGCTAACTTAACTGGTACTATTGCTGCAGCACGTTTATCTACAGCAGCAACACAAGCTGAGAGTGATGACAGCACTAAGATTGCAACTACTGCTTACGTTACAGATAAGATTACTACTCTCATTGGTGGCGCTCCAAGCACACTGAATGATCTTAATGAACTAGCGGCTGCTATTAATGATGACGCTAACTACAACACTACTCTGACTACTGCCCTTGGTACTAAGATGCCTATAGCTGGTGGTACGTTTACTGGCGACATTACTCGTGGCGGTACAGTCATATCAGACGGAAGCATAACGGACACTGGTAACTTCACGATTGATGTTGCAGGAGATATTATTCTTGATGCAGATGGTGGGGATATTCATCTTGAAGATGGTGCAGTTCGTTTTGGTTCAATTACAAAAGACGGTAATGATCTTAAATTTAATTGCCCAGTAGCTGATGGCGATATTAAGTTTGTAGGCAATGATAACGGGGTCGGTGCTGTCACCGCCCTCACCCTTGATATGTCTGCGGCTGGTGCGGCTACGTTTAATAGTAGTATTACCGTTGGAGGCACAATCAACGGCGGCGACTTGCGTGGTGAGGCTTGGGTTGTTGGTCGAGATGACAATGACTACTTCGTTGCTGGAACAACTACTCACAAGTGGTTCTTAGATGGTTCAGAAGATATGCGCCTTGAGAACGATGGCGACTTGCACGTTGAAGGCAACGTCATTGCTTACTCCACAACCATCTCTGATGAACGCCTAAAGACTGACATCGTTAAGATTGATGGCGCTCTGGATAAGGTTGCACAGCTAAACGGTTACACCTTCACATACACGGCTGACGGTAAGAAGTCTGCTGGTGTCATTGCTCAAGAGGTGAAGAAGGTTCTGCCTAGTGCAATCGTGGAAAGCACATTGCCTCTCAAGATGGGCGAAGATGACGAAACCGAATACATGACTGTCCAATACGATCAGCTAATGGGTCTTATGATTGAAGCAATCAAAGAGCTAAAGGCTGAAGTAGCTGAACTGAAGGGCAAGTAATATGGCTTTACCCGCATCAGGTCAGATCACCATGAACCAAGTAAACGTAGAACTTGGCAACAGTGGCACGGCTCAGATTAGCATGAATGACGCCGCTGTGCGTGGCTTGTTTGATGATGCGTCAGGCCAGATTGCAATGTCTCAGGGCTATGGACGGTCTAGTGAAACAGTTCTTACCAGTGCTGGGAACGTCAATGGCCAAGCACAACGCAAACAGATTACTGTGAGCAGCTTCATATCATCGGGGGATACACTTCGTATCCCTTCAAACATCTGGGTATGGTCAGATGACAGAGACATAGCGGCTTTAATAATTGATATACCTTGCACAATTCAAAACGATGGCAAGATTATCGGTAAAGGTGGTACTGCTTCACAATCTGACGGCGGTGGCTACGGTGGGCCAGCAATTAAAATTAACTCAAGCGTGTCTGGTGTGACAATCAACAACAATTCTGGAGCTTATATTGCTGGTGGTGGCGCTGGTGGCGGCGATGATAACGCTGGCGGCGGTGGTGCTGGCGGTGGCCGTAACGTAAACGGCGGTTCTGGTGGTGCGTTGAATGCCACGGGAGGAAACGGTGTTTCCCCCTATGGCGGTGGCACCGTACAGGGTGATGGCGGCGGCGCGGGTGGTGGCGCGGGTGGTTATACTCAAGGATACCCTGGCGGCGGTGGCGGTGGTGGTCGCATACTTCCAGGCGTAGGCGGCACAGGTGGGTCACACACATGGAAAGGCGGCGATGGCGGCTCCGCTGGTAATACGGGCCAAGCGGGTCAGTTTACCGCCTACTATGGCTATTATGCTGGCGGCGGTGGCGGCGGCTGGGGCGCGGCTGGTGGTCGCGGTGGCTACGTTGTCTATACTGGTGCTGGCGGGAGTGGTATCTCCGACAGTGGAAACTCATACACGCTATCAAATAGCGGCACAATTTACGGGGCTACATAATGGCAAAAGTATGGGTTTACGGTGGACAAGTTTATACAAGTAGGGAAACTGCTGACGCTGCTGTAATTGTTGCGCAGAGCAGGCTCGAACAGAACCCAACTGATTGGGTGATTGTTAAAGAGGTAGTAACAGGTGATAATAGTGTTTGGACGATCTTACCTTCAAAGTTGACGGACAGCCAGATAAATAACTTGAACCCAAATAAGCACTATAGTGTTTCACCCATTTATACTGGTGAAAATTTTCTCGGGTTGCGTGGGTCCGAAGCATCTGCTAAGGTGCTGGAACTTAGGACTGATTATGCAAACCGTATGGAGGTGAATACTATTTACGAATCCCTTGAGCCGCAAAACGTATCTATGGCAACATATGTTTCTTAAAGGAATAAAAAAAGATACGGTATTTTTGGACTGCTACACAGCTAGTCGTTATGCGTACAATTACGCAAAGATAGACTATGCCAAGAGATATATTCCTGAATGGTGGAAAGATCACCCCAACTTAATTGACGGCATGAAAACCATCAAGCATTGCACTGCTTTCACGGATTACTACGCAAAAGGGATAGTCATACCTCTATGGGGCGAGGTTGAGATTACTGTTCATCCTGTAGGTGATACTAGAGGTGGTTTTGAATGGAGGTCTTCAAATAAAGATTTTGATTTGACCAGCGGGAACCATGCCAAAGGTCAGTGGGGCGGGTTTGGTAACGACAACATGCTGAACGTAAAATTTAGCTCGCCTTGGGCGTTTAAGACAAGAGACTTGGTTCATTTTGCTTGGTCTCAACCTTCTTGGAGTCAGTCAGATACTTTTAATGGACTTACAGGTCTCCCCGCAGTGGTTGAGTATAAAACACAATCAATCACGCATATAAACTATTTGGTTGAACAAAAATCTGAGGAGCAAAAGTTTAGATTAATGCCATTGACTCCTATTGCCATGCTGCACCCCTTGACCGAGCGAAAAGTAGAACTTCGGCACCACCTTGTTGACTCTGAAACTATGGAGATTATTACCAGAAGGGCTGGAGGTATGCTCCTAGATAGCTCTAATGAAGACGTTTTGCGTGGCTCAAAGGGTTATAAGTCAAAGAAAAATTCGTTTTGGAACAAAGCGGATGAGTTAAACAAATGCCCATTCCAATGATCAATATGAACAAGAGGATCGTAAACAATGACTAAAGCTAGATCACTAGCCGACTTTATATCAGACGGTAATCCGTTAGCGGACGGTACCATTGCTGTATCTGAAGTGTCAGGCGCAGCGCCACTTGCAAGCCCCTCATTCACGGGTAACATTGCTGTAACAGGTAATGTTGATGGCCGTGATGTGGCTGCTGATGGTACTAAGCTGGACGGCATTGAAACAAGTGCAACAGCGGATCAGACTGACGCTGAGATACGTACAGCAGTCGAAGCAGCTACAGATAGCAATGTCTTCACAGATGCTGACCACACTAAGCTAAATGCTATTGAGGCTTCTGCTGATGTAACAGACACAGCTAATGTAGTCGCAGCACTAACCGCTGGGTCAAACATTACCATTGCTGCTAACGGAACCATTGCTGGTGCTGCGCAGTACACTCACCCTACTCATGCTGGTGATGATGCTGCTATAGACACAGGCGCTCTAAGTGGCGCTACAGTCATCAGTGACTTAGACCTTAACATCACCACAGATACGCTTGGTCACGTCACAGACGCTAACGCTACGGTTGCTACACGTAACCTTACACTAGGAGACCTTGGGTACACTGGTGCAACAAACGCGAACTACATTACGAACAACAACCAGATTACTAACGGCGCTGGATACACAACAAGTGTAGGCGACATCACGGGCGTCACTGCGGGTTCAGGCATTACCGGTGGCGGCACATCTGGTACGGTTACAGTCAGCCACGCCGATACGTCATCTCAGGGCAGTGTGAACAACAGCGGATCGACTTTTATTCAAGACGTTACAGTTGATACTTATGGTCACATTACAGGGCTAACTTCAGCTGCCGTTCCCGCTAGTGGTATGTCAAAAACATCAACCCTCGTCTCTTCATCAGGTACTCAAAGCACACAGGTTGACCTTTCAAATGACTTGAAGGGGTCACAGACCACCTTTCAAGTAGGTGCAGTCCCTTTTGGGGATTTCTTCATGACAGGGCAGCTTCCCTCTAACAACCGCCTCTGGACTTTTGACCCTAATACTACCTCTTCGTCTCTATACGGTTCTTTTAATGTAGCGATTGCTGCTGGTGGCGTGACCAGTGTTCAATATAAAAGTGGTGTGATACTGTTAGCTTATTATTCCTCTGTTTTAAATACTACCACAGCCCTAGCCAAGATGCTTAATCAAGCGGCTTCAAATCAGTACACTCAACCACCTGCAATAGCACTAGCTGTGCCGTCTGGTGAAATAGGTACGGGTGATTACTTTGTTGTGGCTGCGGGTCGCATGATAAATGGTGGTGGTTATGCCTCCTATGAAAGCAACTTAGGTTATGCATCAAACAAAGTTACCATTGTTAGCTTTACACAGGGACTTTCATAATGACTATTCTTACACCACCACCGCACGAAGTATTAGTAGCAATGCCCTATCGCGCTGAGAGGGACAAACGAATAGCCGAAACAGATTGGTGGGCCACATCAGACCGCACGATGACAGCAGAGCAAACAGCTTATCGCCAAGCACTGCGTGACATCACTAGCCAAGATGGCTTTCCAACTGACATCACTTGGCCTACGAAGCCGTAACTGAGGTAGCTGTATATGCCCCAAGTAACCTTGACACCAGAAGAGCTAGAAGCTATGCTTGATCGTGCTGCTAAGCGTGGTGCAAAGGTTGTGCTTACTGAGCTAGGCCTTCATGATGCGACTGCCTCTAATGATATGCGTGAGCTACGTGGCCTACTTAAAACATGGCAGGGTACACGCCTTAGCATATGGAACACCTTCGTAAAGATAACAACAGTTGCCGTATTCGGCTTCATAGCTACTGCCATATGGATGCAGTTCAGCACTAAGTAAGGACTAATATTATGGCTAAGAGATTTGGTGGCTTCACACCTGAACAGATGGGTAAGATTATACCTGAGATGCAGGGTATGCAGGCTGACGAACAGGCCAAGTTCCTTGCTGCTACACCGGGTGCTGCTGCACGAGTAGGCATGATGCAAGAGCAAGCAAAGGCTCGTATCGGCATGGCGCAGGGTGGCTACATGAAGAAGTCAGGCTATGCTGAGGGCGGTACTGTAGAAGAAGAAGTACAAACTAAAGAAGACTTGATTGGGTCTGCTATTACGGACCCTACTAAGCTGGTCACTAAGGCTGATGTAGAAAAGATTGATGTGACTGCTGACCAGAAGTTATCTGCAGATTCAGGCCAGCTAGAGGGCACCGCACCTACAGCTACTGTAACAGAAGCGGGTGCAGTAGATACTGTAGCTGGTCCTACAAAGACAGATGTAGTTACCGTAACACCTAAGCTAGCTACGGATGGTGTAAAAGAAGCAGTAGAAACAACAGAGGCAGCACAGGGTACAGTAGGACCAGATGCTTTAGCTGATGCGGCTTCTATGGACCCTACAAAGCTAGCATCACTAGACTTAGAGGCTGCACAGATTAAAGAGGCACAAAAGGTTGTTGCCCCTGATGCACGTAAAGTAGAAGATGGTGAGCTTATTGAAGGCTCTACTGTTGATATGGATCGTGTCAAGGCAGAGACAAACTTTGAAGCTGTAACAGGTGCACCATCTACAGATGCTACTGTACAAGGGCAACTGACTAGCTTAATGCGTGACTTTGAGGGTGCTGAACCTCCTGCATGGGCTGCTGGTGCTATGCGCCAAGCTGCAGCTATCATGTCAGCACGAGGCCTTAGCTCTTCATCTATGGCGGGACAAGCTGTAGTACAGGCTGCTATGGAAAGTGCACTACCTATTGCACAGATGGACGCACAGACATTCGCTAAGTTTGAATCACAGAACCTGTCTAACAAACAACAGACTGCTATGTTTGCTGCTGAGAAACGTGCTGAGTTCCTTGGCCTAGAGTTTAATCAAGAGTTTCAATCTCGTGTAGCTAACTCAGCTAAGATCTCTGACATTGCTAATATGAACTTCTCTGCTGAGCAGAACATTGCTCTTGAGAATGCTCGTATGGCTCAGACTGTAGACATGGGCAACTTGAGTGCAGCTAATGCTAAAGTTATGGCTGATGCAGCCGCTATGTCTCAGGTAGACTTAACTAACCTTAACAACCGTCAACAGACACAGATACAGAATGCTAAGTCTTTCCTACAGATGGACATGGCTAACCTAGACAACCAACAACAGACTACATTGTTTAAGACACAGGCAATAATTAACTCTCTGTTTACAGACCAAGCTGCAACCAATGCTGCTGCTCAGTTTAATGCTTCCTCTGAGATGCAGACAGATCAATTCTTTGCTAACCTTACATCCACTGTATCTATGTTTAATACAGAGCAGAGTGCAGCACGTGATCGTTTCAATGCAGGTGAAGCTAATGCTATGGAACAGTTTAATACAAGTATCGTAAACCAGCGTGATCAATTCAATGCACAAAACTCTCTCATTGTAGAACAAGCTAACGCAGCTTGGGCGCAGTCTGTATCAACACAAGATACAGCAGCACAGAACTTGGCTAACCGTGATCAAGCTATGGCTGCATCAGAGATGACTAGCTTAGCTTTTAATGCTATGATTCAAGAGTCTCGTGACTTGATGAGCTTTGCATGGCAGACGGAGGACAGTAATGCTAATCGTGCCACGCAACTGGCGGTTGCAAACATGGTATCTGACGATGCTAAGGTTGCAGGAGCAGCGGCTAAGAGCGAGGCTATTTGGGGTGCTGTTGGTAAGTTTTCAGCCGCTGCAATTAGAAGCTAAACAAAATAAATTACAGGACACTTATAATATGGCTGATCCATACACCTTTACTTTTGACGTTGATGCCTTTTTATCAGGTCAAGAGGTAGAAAAAGAAACACCACCAGAGGGTGTCATGAAGCGTCCTGCTAAGGAAGCCGAAGCTAAAAGCGATACGCCTACAGAAAGTCTAATGACTAGACTGGCTACAGCCCTAAAGAGTACATTCCCTGATTCACCTGCCCTAGGTGCAACACCTCAGGGTGATAACTCTTCAGGACGCAATAAGGCGCTTACTGACTGGACTATTTCTACAGAGGCATTTATTCCTAAGTACCGTGGTGACGTACCTGCAGCTATGGCTCTACAAGCCTCTCCTGTAACTACTACAGACATGGGTCCAGACATGGGTACGCTAGCTATGCAGGATGCACAAGAGCAGTCTGCTATTCGTTCCGTTACTGGTATTACTGAATCACTAGGACGCACTGCTCTGCCTAAGGGTACAGATGCACCTTCTATTAACCCTGTTGTAGGGAGCGGTAGAGAACCAACAAGAGACGAGATAAAGAGTATACAAAAGCGTCTTAAAAAGGGATACTATTACGAGGGTGCCGTTGATGGTGTATTAGGACCAGACACTACAGAAGCTCTACGTAGTTTTCAGATAGGGGTTAACCTCAGGGCTGACAAAGTTAGAGATGAGACAAGAGATTCTTTTAGAGGTACTATAGGTGATGTTGGTTACTACGATTCCTCTCAAAACATCAACCTGAATGCAGAGGGTGTACTAGATGCTGACACAGCTAGGTACTTTGACGTAGACCTTACTGACTCCATTAAAGACGTTACTTTACCAAGCACAGACTCCGTATCTGATATGTACCCTACACAAGGTCTTATGTCTCCACCAGTACAAGATACTGTAACAGAGGTTGATACGGATACGGCTAACAAACCTATGCCAGCACCTTTTGTGTACGACGAAGATGAGCAGCAAGCTTTTGAAACCAGAAAAGAAACCCTTACAAATTTAGGGTCTTCTTTCGATGCAGCTTCTAGGGATGACATTAGAGTCCTGCAGAAAACACTACGAGATATGGAAGGTCCAACTAATGTAGATGTGGGCGGTATTGATGGCCGTTGGGGCACAAAGGGTCGTAACGCTTTGTGGGCCTTCCAGTTAAGAGCGGGTATTTCACCGACAGGCGAAATGGATGAAGCTACTGCTGAAGCCCTCAACAGCCCTTCCGACTATCTCGACCCTAGGTCTTCAGCAGTGGACGCCTCTACTTTAGATACACCTGCTTCTAAGATGCTTGTAGGGGTAGAGGCGTTAAAGTTAATGCCTTATGAACTTAATAGTTCCAGACAGGGACGGTCAGGCCTTACTTTTGGGGCGGGTATTGACGTAGGTCAACATACAGCAGCTAGACTAAAACGTGACTTTAACTTCACAGATGATATGATAGAAGAGTTTGGTGTTTACAATGCAGAAACAAATCCAAGCGGTTGGATAGGAAGAAACCCTGCACACCCTTCTAAAGGAGGTCAGGGAGGCAATAAAGGAACTACAACTAGGAACAGAGTACACGCTGAAATGGCTACCGAGTATCGCAGGCAAAGAGAAGCAGGAGAGCTTCCTGTGGTCTCTGAAAAGTGGATTACCGAAAATGTACGCCCTGTTTATGATTTGTATGTAGCTAAACCTAAAGGCTCTTACAACAATCTTTACGGTTCAGGTGCTTGGGATGATCTACCTGAAGAAGCTCAAGCTATAGCTGTTCTTGAGAACTACAGAGGAGATGGTGTTAATAATGCACAGATGCGTCTTTTGAATGAGGGTAACTACATTGGAGCAGCAAGAGCAGCTACAAAGTCTTCTAGAGCACCCGCAATGATTAAGATACTAAATAGTTATGGTCATCAATAATGTTTGGATTACCTCTAGAACTCATCACAATGCTATTCTCAACGATCCTAGGTGGCGTAATGTCCATGTGGGGTCAATCTAATAAAAACAAAGCTGAACACCAGAAAGCATTAGTTGGTGCAGTTAGCCAAGCACGTGAGCACGGCAAGACAGACGTACACTTTGCTTGGACACGCCGTATCATTGCACTATCAGCAGTGTTTTCCATTATTGTATTGCCTAAGCTGGTTGCGGTATGGTATCCTGAAGTAAGCGTAGTTGTTGGTTATACAGAGATGCATGGCGGCTTCTGGAACTGGATATTCGGTACTCAAGAAGCAATCCAGTGGAAGTCAGCATACGGCTTCGTAATCACACCCCTAGACACACACATAGTTTCAGCCATTGTAGGACTCTACTTTGGTGCTGGATTCACAAAGTAAGGTAGACCCATGCCAGATAAATTCTCACAGCCTATTCCTGGACAGTCACTGACTGACATCCCACGCAATGCCCCTTGGGAGCGTCCTCCTGAGATGGTTGAGCCTGCTAAGATCACAGAATATTACATTAAGAAACTTAGTGATGATGAATTACTACAGGACATGGGCCTTGTGTTTGAGCTTGGTGGCGACATTCGTGGCGTTACACAGGCCTTAATGCTTATAGGTGCCCAACAGGGATTACACACAGTCGAAGCTGGTATGGTTGTTGCTCCTATCATTGGTACATACATCAAGGTTGTTATGTCTGAGATGGGTATCTCTACTAGAGAAACAAACCGTGACATGCAGAAAGAAGCTACAGATCGTGAGAATGAACGTCTCAAGATACTCATTAAGGATGCCATTGCGAAGGATGCTGCCGATGGAGGGCAATCCTCTGGTATTTTAGAAGAGATGCAGAGCGCAGCAGAGCCTGACATGGAAATGAATGAACCGCAAGAAGTAGAAATGCAGGATGAGCCAATGGGCCTAATGTCACGGGGTACAGAATAATGAGCAATATAAAGGCCTTTGCAACGGCGTTCCTTGAACAGTCAGCTTCTGACATCAATAAGCGCAAAGATAAAACAGAAGACTACGAAGAAAAGCAACGTGCGTTAGCTGAGAAGAATAAACCCCTCATTGCTCAGCGTAAGCAGATCGTAGGTCAGGCGCTAGGGTTAGCTAAACAAGCTAAGTCTTTGTATGCTACCGACGCAATGGTTGGTGCTGCTCTAGACTCTGGCCCAGGTGGCCTACAGAATCTTGTAGAACAGCTAACTGAAGGCAAGGCTGCACAGGGTACACGCTGGAATGAGCAAGCGGCTAAGGGTATTGTTGAACTACCTGAAGGCTATGCTATTCCTGAAGGCACTCTACAGGGGCGCATTGAAAAGACTTATGGTCTACCGTCTGCTTCCGTAGGTTCTACAGTGGCACCAGATCGCACCCTATTGCAGCGTATATATGGTAAGCGTGGTCAGGACGTTGTTCGTGCAGAACTAGATGCGGAATCCTTTGTTGATGGCTATTCTATAATGGATGTGAATGAAGCTGCCCAAGAGGCTGACTATCAGAGCCTCACAAATGGTACCTTCATAAACTATGCACAGCCTACAATGTTTAAGCCAGAAGACTTAACTACTGAAGCTGTTCAGATAGAAGCTATGTTTGATAGAGCAGAAAGCTCAAAGGATTATGTAGACCTACAGAACCAACTAGCTACGCTTGAAGCACTAAAGCCCCTACCGGGTTCAGCGGCTATGGATAAACGTAAAGCTGATATTGCAAGTATTAAGGCTCTGATGGTAGCTGCTAAGCAAGATTTCATGACTAACTTTGTGAATCAAAGAGCTAAGAGTTTCACGGGCGGTAACTACTTTGATGTTATGGGGTCAGTTATTGATGCCTATCTTGGTACGGGTTCCTCTGCTTCAATGGCAGGTACTGATCCAGTAAGTATTAATCCTATAAGCGTAAATACACCCGTTGATACTGACCCTGTGCTTAATACTTTAGACGTAATAGCTTCTAATGTAGAAGAAACGGGTGGAAAGACTAGCATAAATGCCCCTGAATCGACTGTTACTTTTAGCTCCCCAAAGCTTACAAGTGGTGATGTAACGGTAAAAACAGCCGCTAATGGTGTTCCTATAAGTGCTCAAATCACTATTGATGACATGCCTTTCACCGTAACAGGCGAAGCTCTTGGTGTTATATTGAACGAAATCAATAGCATACAACCTGTTAGTGCAGGACCACAGCTAAACCTAGAAAACATTGGTAAAGATCTTTCTAGTTTTAGCCTTGATGAGATGCCGCAACTAGACCCTGCACTAACAACAAAAGAAGAGCGGGATGATCTATCTAAGAGTCAACTAAAGGCTGCAGGCCTAAAGTATAGCCCTCTTGGTAAACTACTACAGCACCTACCAGATAATGAAGAGCGTGAACGTAGAGCCACTGCTCTTGTCCTTAAGCGTGAAGCTGACCCAGAAAAGTGGTACAAGATGGTGGTTCCAGGTTTGAACCTTAACCGCCCTTTCAAAGTATTAGGTAAGGACTTGTTCTATATACCAGACGTACAACTAGCGAGATACGACAAAGTTAAGATTAGTGAGTTTGATATAGATGAAGATTTGCCTCGTAGAAGTCGTTCTGGGACTCAGATTCAGGGTTACTTCAAGACCAAAAACGCTGATAGAGGTGTAGTTGTTACTGATAATGAAGCAGTGGAAGCACCTGCTAAGACGCGACCAGAAAGTATTGTATCTAAGCCTGAAGAACCTGCTACACCAGAAGCAGAAGCAGCAAGCCTAGAGGCAGAAGCTGTAATCCAGAAGCATGGTTATGAAATCCTTAACTTCTTAAAAGATGAGGGCTTTACTAATGAAGATACAGAAGAAGACATTGCACAGGGTCTAGCTGACTGGTATTCTAACAACAGTGCCGATCTCAGCATTAAAGCTGCTCCTATGGATAAAGGTCCAATCACATACGTACTTAAGATGATGTTGGATAAGGAATAAACATGGCTAACATTAGTTCACTAGAAGAGTTGAACAAGCTCAGAGGAATCACAACCCCTGAGCCTGTAATCTCCCCTGTCATACAACAGACGCAACAGCTAGGCATTAAACCTACGGCTGCTGATACTACGATCTCTAGCATAGACCAACTCAACCTACTACGTAACAAGGGTGTAGATACTGAAGACGAATACATGTTTGACCCCACAGACACCCTTAAGAAGAGTGACCTTAAGACAGGGCAACGTGCTAAGATTATTCGTGACCACATGATTGATCGTGCTGGTGTAGACTATGAAGTAGCTGCAGGTAAGTCTGACGATGAGGTTGTAGAAGACTTTATTGACAACATGCGTTGGATGAATAGTAACACTGTATCAGTTGCAGGTGAAGTTCGTTTTATCCATGATGCAGATGATCAAATGAAGAAACGTGCGGGTGATGCATACAAGATATACGACCAGCTTGGCGGCGTGTTTACTAATGACGGTTTCACAGGCGCTGTAGATGGCATTAAAGATTACCTCTTCGCTGCTGCTGCTGACCCGTCTAACTACATTGGTATTCTTACTGGTGGTATCGGTAAGGTTTCAGGTGTTGGTATCACCCAAGCGGGTCGCATGGCAGTTAAACAGGCAGCGCTTAACGCAGGTAAAGACGCCATAAAGAAGGGTGCAACGCAAGAGGCCGCTAAGAAGGCTGGTGAAGAGGCGGCTAAGCAAGCAGCTAAACGCTTTTCAGCTAACAATGTCAAGACGGCCCAGTCTAAGGCAGTGCGCAGAGAAGCTGCACGTAAAGAACGTCAAACATTCCTACTCGAAGCAAAGAAGAAAGCACAGCGTGACTCTATTAGGACTGCAGCGCTAAAGGACGGCAAGAAGATTCTAGCCGCTACTACGGCTGCTGATGCTTCCTTTGCAGTGTTACACGATATTACGCTACAGAATACCCTACTACAGGCTGGTGCTCAAGAAAAGTACAGTGCATTACAGACAGGCTTTAGCTCACTGCTAGGTGGTGTTGGTGGATTAGCACAGCTAGGCTTCGGTAAGTTCTCTGGTACTTCAGGTTTAACTGATGCTGATATTAACCTTCGTATGGGCGCTAGGCGTACAGAAGAAGCTAATCGCGTAGAGACTGCTGCTGGTGAGTTAGCAGCTAAGAATAAGCGTATTGAATTAGACATCAAGAAAGAGCAAGCTCAGGATGCTGCAGCCATTATCATGGAGAAAGCAGACGAATGGAAGACTAAAGTAGCTCGTGGTAAAGATGCATATGATGATGTACCTACATCCATTGATTTCCTTAAGGAGGTAATGCTGGGTGAAGACAACAAGGGTGGCCTAGTTAAGTTCTTCAAAGAGCAAGGTATGGCACTACCTAAGGGTTCTACTGTATCTGATGTAATGACATCTATTGCTACACGCCTACCACAAGCAACACTCAAGGACATCAACGACAAGATGAAGCCTATGGGTATTACTCTTGGTGATACTACTGAGTGGGGCCAGAGCGTTGGTGACTTACTTGCTGTAGAGATTAGCAAGGGTGGTCAGGCTCTTAACGTCATGTCTCAGGTACGTAAATCACTAGATGCTGCAACTCTGTACGGCAACGATGTACTAGAAAAGAGTGTAGGTGTTATTGAAAACCTGGATGCAGAGGCAGCTAAGGCTACTCGCTCTAAGGGCGTACAGTATGGTCAGAACATTTGGCGTAGACTACTTGTTTCATCTCCTGCTACTACAGCAATCAACGTCATGGGCTTTGGTCAGTTTTACATTGGTCAGTCTATAGCGGATCTAACCTCTAGTACGGCACACACACTGTACGGACTTTCTCGTGGCGGTTCTATGACTAAGGAGGGTCGTGAGGCTCTACGTGTAGGCAAAGTGTATCGCAGTATCCAAGTACAGAAGATGCGTAACTTGCTGGACCCACACACGACACACGATGCTTACATGTCATTCCTTAAGGGGAATAAAGATCTAAGCAAAGTATTGTTTGAAAGCTTTACTGGTGGTGTAGATCGTAGCGCTGGACGTTTCGGTATGGACCCTGACTCTAAGTGGTTCCAGACAACAGAGACTATTGTTGATGGTGCTAACAGCCTAACAGGTGTTAAGATTCAAGACTCCTTCACTAAGTCTCAGATGTTTATAACAGAGATGGATAAGTGGATTCGTCTTAACAAAGAAGGTCGTACTCTAGCTGATGTGCTGGCTAAAGGCGACATCGACATGATTGATAATGATGTTATCGGCTCAGCCTTAGATACAACACTAAAGTCTGTGTTCTCTAAAGACTACACTACAGACGATCAGCTTCTAGCTAACGTGGCTAAGCAGGTAGAGCAGTTCTCTAACATACCGTTGTTGGGTACCATTCTACCGTTTGGTCGCTTCCTTAATAATACTATTGCTACCTCATACCAGTGGTCTGTTGGTGGTGGTGTTGCAATGGCTAAAGCTATGTATAACACCTCTGTTAAGGGTGCTCCTATGCCTAAAGATGCTACAGAGGCGTTCTCTCGTAGCTTAGTGGGTATGACTGCACTACGATTAGCAATGGAATATGATGATGATAAACTAGAAAGTGGCTTAGCCTACAACGAACTAGATGTTGGTGGTGGTAAGATCATGGACGCACGTAACTTGTTCCCGGTGTCTCTGTGGCTTGCCGTTGGTCGTGCAGGTAACTTGTCTCGCAAGGGTGAGATGGTACCTAAAGAGCTTATCGAAGACATTGGTGCACAGCTTGCAGTGGGTCAGTTCGCTAAGGACGCACAGTTTGCTAATGACTTCTATAATGTCTTTGATACACTATTCAATGGTGAAGACGGTGCACGTCAGGCCTCTATGAATGCTGTGTACAAACAGGGTGGAAACATCTTGGCTGGCTTCACACGTCCACTAGATGCAGTTAACCGTATGGTTGGCTTTATCAATGATACAGACGCTGCACGTGATACACGTCAACAGACGGGTGCAAGCCTAGGCATTATGGGTGCTACAAAGTATGTAGATAACCTTGTTGAGATCTTCACAGACAAACTAGACTCCGTTACAGGTGAAGAGTTGTACGTAGCTACACGTGGCGGTAAGCTAAAGGATGCTAGTCCTATTCTGCGTATCATGGGTATCACTATCAAACCTGCACGTACTGCTACAGAAAAAGTGTACAGCATGGCAGAGGCACATCCTTGGAAGGCTAATGAACGTAGTCAGATACCTGCATATGATAAGGCCTTTAACCGTCTTATCCAGCCTATGTTTGAAGAGACATTCGCTGAGTTAGTAAACACTAAAGGCTTCAAGGAAGGCTCGGTAGCAAAACGTAAAGACCTACTAACCTACTGGAAAGGTACCATTAGAAAAGAGCTAAAGGATTACATGGAAACGTCTGGGGAGTTTGGTGTAGATGCGGCACGTAAGAAAGCAGCTTCTGTACCTAAGGGCCGCAAGCATGAAGCCATGAAGATAATGAAAGAACAGTATGACTACTCAGGCAGCGTACAGGAGATGAACTGGGAAGAGTTACAGTACTTCATGACGGTAACAGATTACCTCGCAGACATGGCTAAAGAGCCACAGTAGAAACGAGAAGAGGGGCACCGTTAAGTGCCCCTTTTTTAATGCTTAGCACCCCGTTTAGGTACATAGTCTTTCACACCGTACTGCTCTACACTTGCTGCTATCCACATCTCTGCTTCTGTTAGCTTCTCTAGGGCAATCTGTAACTCTCGTGTTGCGTTAAGATTGTCTGTCAAGAAGTGTTCTAGCTGTACAAGTGTCAAACTCATAGCCTCATAGAACTGGTCTTGTCTGGCTTCCATGAAGTCTTCCGCTTCTTTTTCTAGATCCATTACCGTCCTCTGTAAGTAGTACAGTGTTCACCCGTGGCTTTGATAGCCCTTCTCTTATGAACACAACTAAGTCAGTATACCTCGCCTATTATATGACTGTCAAGCGTCAGATAGGACTACTTGTATCAAACGTATACAGGCTTTTTATGATAGTAGCCTTTGTTTCTTCACAGACAGAGGCACTCTTACTCAAGTTCTCCTCTGCGGGTATGACCTGTAAGTTACCACTCCAGTGAGGTCCACCATCTGCTAGAGGCCACATGTGATCTACATGGTGCTGTACGCCAGTGGCTTTGGTTAAGATGTTACTTAGTTTATATGTCTGAGTTAATCGTTTCTTCTCTTGAGGACAGTCACGTAAATGTACTGGTATTTGTTTCCGTTTTAAGGATCTACGCTTTGCAGTGTAATTCTGGAAGTTGTGTTTATTCTTTTGATAGTATTCACTACGTTTTACTGAAGCACTGTATGCCTTTATCTTTTCTTTGTTAGCTTCTGCCCACTTTTTATAAGTTATCCTGATCTTTTCCTTATTAGCCTCACGGTAAGCCTTTATCTTTTCCTTATTAGCCTCACGGTAAGCTTTCGTACTAGCAGCTAGCTTTTCTTTGTTAGCTTTTCGGTATTCTTTTCGGCATTCTTTACTGTATTCTATATTAGCTTTGTAGTAAGCCCTGCCTAGATCACGCACCTTTTCTTTATTATCAATGTACCACTTTCTCTGCTTAGCAGCTATCTTTTCTTTGTTAGCAATATAGTAAGCTTTGTTGTAAGCTTTCAGCCTAGCAGCCTTCTCTTCCTTAGTCTGAGCCATCAAAGCCCCTCCTTCATAAAGACCTTAACCCACTCAGCACAGATACCACTACGCACAATGTCCTCAATACCAAACTCAACAACAGGGACATCAAGCATATGTTTCTTAGCGAGATGAATGACCTTAGCTAGACCAGACGTACCCTTAAGATCAGACTGCTGAATATCCCCGTTAAGTACAATAGTACTACCCTCACCAACACGTGTCAAAAGCATCTTGATCTCAGGGATCTCAATGTTCTGTGCTTCGTCTACAATGATAAAGGCATTCTCAAAGCTACGACCACGCATCAAAGCTAAGGTAGCGACTTCGATGTTTCCTGACTTAAGTGCGGTATCAACGGCACCCTTACTCAGATGCTTTGTGAGTACGTCTAACACTGGTAAGGCCCAAGGTTGCGCCTTTTCCTCTAGTGTGCCTGGGAGGTACCCTATATCGCGTCCTACCGCTACGTGAGGGCGTGTGATAACAATCTTGTCGATCTCTTTGAGGGTATACAAGTCTGCAGCGCAGGTAGCCGTCACATAAGTCTTGCCTGTACCTGCTGGACCTAGGATCAGAACCTGCTTACTAGACTTGATAGCCTTGATAAGTTTGTCTTGGTTCTCTGTCTTTGGTAGCATACCTGAAACAGGTTTATTAGATGCCCCTTTGTAGGTAGTCTTACGACGTGATCGTGTCTGCTTCTTTGGTGGTTCGTTGTCATTAGCGTTCATCATAATGCCCTTTTAAGTATGTTAAGCCTTTTTCTAGGCCTTCTATATCATCGCCTAAAGAACCAATACCTGTGTTGCAGGATCTACACAGCCAACCCCTAAACACCTTTTCTATATGGCAGTGATCTAGACACAAGACTTCACTACGAGATTCAATACCACAGCATTCACACACAGGGTTTTTATATGGATAAGCGTTTTCTTTTTTAAGTCTTTTGACTAGGTTGCCGTTTTTATTAAAACAATCCCTACAATGCCTGTGGGATCCATTGTATCTTCCGTCTGGGGACGAGTAGTATTCTGACAATGGCTTTGTTTCTTTGCATGTAGGACACTCCCTGCCATCAGAAATATCCCAAGAGGCTTTTGGGTCTTCAAACTCAAATAACTCTCCCTGCATATCAGTACTCCTTCTTACTGATAAACTCCGCTAAGCTCTCTAAGTCACGATAACCGCCTATGAGACTACCATTGGTAGCGAATACCTGAGGTACAGTCTTAATGCTGGCTTCCTTCATGAGTGACAACACCCACTTGCTTGAGCCTTCTTCGATGTTGTACGTAGTGTAGTTGATACCTCGGTCTTTAAGCAAGGCCTTAGCCTTATCGCAGTACTTACAGTTGTTACGGGTGATTATAGTGTACATGTCGGTCCCTCATGTAATTTAAATGGTGAGCAGTTTAAATACATACTCAGGTAGCATACTTACTCTGTCGGTTTAACGTACTCGACAGCCTTATCAACCATAGGTGTTGCAATCTCTACGGCTTTATCAACCAGAGGCGCTGCAATCTCTACAGCTTGATTTGCTGCGGGTACAACAATATCCTGAAATACACCTACTGCGATGATAGAAGATACGATAAAAGCTAATGGTCCAAACATAATAGTTTCCTTTTCTCTGTTAAACTAAATCTACAATCTCACATGCGTCACCAGAACAAGCAAGTGTCTGGCTACCAGATGTGTTATCTTCATTCTCATACTCCGAAAGCTTAGCCCAGTCAATACGCTTGGGCATCTTGTCTAGCATCGCTTGGTATGTTTCTTCGTCACAGTCTTGGTAAGGTGCCTGTTGATACGTATGTTCGTTAAACGGTAGGAACGATACGCCTGACATCTCATCGAAGTGTTTGTACACAAAGGCACCTACTTCTAGCCACTCTTCTGACTTAACATTGATAGTCACAGATGGTTTGTGCTCACACCAGTTGCGCTGGTACATGAGCCACATCTCTAACTGTTCAATAGCTGTCATGTCAGCAGTACAGGTAGCACCTACTGGAGCCTTCTGAGGGAAGCTAAACACTGTAGTCTGGTCTGGCTTAAACGCATCTGGCTCGTTAGGGATACCCTGATCCATCATAAACTGAGTTAGGGGATCTTTGTTGTCACCACGGACGGTGCGGATGTAAAAGGGGCTATGTCTTGCATGGATTCCGCTGGCACTATCAACCAGTTGTGAAACCGTGCCGCTTGGCTTGACACAACTAATAGCAGCAGCAACAGGGATGCCGAGAATACCAGCCCAGTGTTCATTGGTGTCAACAGCAACCTTTTTAAGATGTGCAAGGGTCTTATCCAATCCGTTGTTCTTTAGGGTCATGAGCGGATTGTCCATGATACCAGTTAGTGACACACCCAGTAGACGTTCTTCTGCTGTGTTAGTAGTCCATTGCTTACGCAAGTACGGGAACTTAATGAAGGTAGACTGGATTGTACCCAAGATCGTAGCCAAGCGTACCTTCTCTGATAGTGTATCAATGGTATCAGTAGCACGTACTACACACTCGGTTAGGTTGCAAAACTGGCTTGGACGTAAAATTATTTCTGAACATGGATTAGTTCCGAACTCATAAGGCTTGCTATCTAGGTCACGTTTTGCCCACCAGCCACCATCCTTGTCAAATCCAATTACATCACCTTCGTTTAGCTTTCGTCTTTTGTTTTGGGATGCCTGTACCTTAGATGCCTCACGGTTAAAGATACCACGCTCACCTGATCCTGACTCAACCAATGCCATCCACTCTTTCATGAAGGACAAGTTGTCAGGCTTTTCTGTGTACGATACAGAGTTGTTAGCCAATGCACGTTGCGGGTTGTTCTCCCACCAAGCACCAGACTTAGCTGAACGCATACGGTCATCAGACAAATTCGAAAGTGAGATCATAGCCGAACGTCTCACTCCACCGACCACGACTACTTCACCGATCTTACACATTATGTCGTGACACTCTACTGAGGATAGCTTACGACCTGAAGATTTCTTAAAGGTAGCGATAGTAAAGTTGAACAAGTCAACCAAAGGTGCGGGACCAGAAGCACGACCACCGAAAGTCTTGAGTGGCGCACCCGCTGGACGTACCCGTGACACATCCCACGTAGGAATCTCACCACTATACAGGAGTGCAATAAGTTGACGCAGAGACTTAGCCCAACCCTCTTTACTGTCCTTGACGACGATATTTGTCTCGCTCTCAAAGAGTTGGGGCACTTCGGGAAGCTTACTGATAGACTGACGCTCGACACTGAAGCCGACACCAGTACCACAGAGCAGGATGAACATAGCCTCATCGAAGGACTTAAGGTCATCTACGGCTAGGTACGAGCAGTTATACATGCACGTATTGTCTCTATCGGCGGCTAAACCGCTTGTCATCAATGACCGCATAGAAGGCATCACTTCTAGGCCAAGGATTGCTACCTCAAGCTGACGCTTAGTAGCTGGGTCAACCATGTCACGGATAGTGTTCACAGAGAAACGTGTCACTGTATCTTCCCATGACTCACGGCCTGTGTCTTCATAGTACTTAGCGTACCGTGATTTGTGGATGAATGCTTGATAGTCTGTCGGTAGGTGGTTGCTTATCATTTCATAGCCTTATCAAATAGGTTCATAACATATTCATGTGTGTTGTTCTCTACGTTCATGGCAGGTCAGTCAAGTCTGGGGCTTTGTAGTTTGGACCCTTTAGTACTTTACCGTCTTCACGAAAGATAGGCTTGCCATCCTCGCCTAGCTTAGACATGTTGCTTAGATGCACACGCATGAAAGCCTCGTCTAGTGCTTCGTTGCCGTAGTAGTGCATGGCGTACTTGAGTGTTTCATCTGACTCAATCATTAGATGCTCCCACTCATCCAACTCTTCTGTGCTGGCCAAGGAAAGTAATGCGTCTGGCGATACAAGATCAAATCCTTCAACCACATACCGTAGGTCTGCAATCTCTTTAAGGTGTGCTACTGTGCCTACCTCTTCCGCTTGGGCTTCAGCTAACTCTTCTTTGACTAGCTTAATCCAAAGTCGGGCATCAAGGGAGCCTCGGAACGTCTTAATAAACTGTTCCAAGCACTCCTCTCTAGTTCTGTCTGTCATGGTCTCTCCTTAACAAGTATGTTGCTTATTTCAATGTCATCTACATCGTAGAACACATCTGTTATCAAGTCTCTCACATCTTCTTCATGTGAATCCTCGAATGATGATAGTACGTTGTTACTCCCATCTACCGTAACAACAGCAGTAACACTGAAGGATTTATCTGTCATCCTTCCTCTCCTACATAGCGACCTCGTAGTCGGCGCAGGTACCACATAGCTTTGTCTAAGTCCTCGACGCCATTCTTGTACTCGTGACGCCACAGATACTTCAGTACGTTAGCTGCGTGAGGCGCTACACGGGATGACATGTTCTCTGTCATAGCCTCAATAGCTACAATACATTCGATACCTGACTGGTTGTAGTGCTTGGGTTGCTCTACTGCGTCATGGTCGTCGTACTCATGTAGCTTAGGCATTTTAGGATGCTCTAACTGCTTATCTAAATCCCACTTAGCCATTAATCTTTCCTCTGCGTTTTAAGGGGTATCTTATCTGTTTTAGCTCTGGAACCTGGCTCTGTCAACCAAGCCTCTGGTATTACTCTATGCGCCCAAAGAAAACCATTCTTGTCACACCATTCAAAGTATCTGCTCTTGGCACCCTTATACAGCTTGGCATTTGCGTTACTAAATACGAAGCGAATATCTAACTCTGGATGCTGCCCCTTGATGGCTAAATGCTTGCGTCGATCTTCATTGTCGAAGATACCTTTTGTCTCAACTATGATGCCATTGTCTAACTCAAAGTCTGGTGTGTACTTGCGATAGCGTAGGTCTTCCCACTCAATCTTTAACTGCTCGTACTTAACCTCCTTCTGTCTTGGTGTTAAAAAAGCAGCAGCCTCTTTTTCGAGACCACTGCGATAACGGCGAGAGTTATGAGTTCTAGCTGTTGTCCTTTTACCCATCAGGTTCCCCTATAGAAATGTAGTCGATTAAGGGCGGGTTCTTAGCCTTAGAGTTAGGCGAAGGTAGTGTCTGTAGTGTAGGCCAGCACTTATGCTTAAACGCACAGAAACCACACTCTACACCAAGCTTAGTGTTACCCGTCTTCTTACGATAGAACGTCTCTTCGATAGCCTCAAAGCAACGCTCAAAGGGTTCGTCATTGTCGATGTAATCCGTCAGGTCTTCGATCTTCTTAAGTACTGCATCTTTATCGACACCCTCTGCTGAGACGTACTTAAACTCACCGTTAGCCTTGTTGACTACCCACCAACCACCAACCTCTTTACCTGCGCCCTCTGCGTAGCCTACAAGCTGTGGGACGTACCCGAAGCTATCACCGTCTGCTAACGCATCAAAGGATGCAAACTTATTCTGGTATGACCAAGGCGAGGCAGACTTAACGTCATCAACCTTACCGTCCAACACCATGTCATACTCACCACGGATCTCTTTACCGTTACCTAACTTGAGTGTGACATAATCGTTGTCATCAAAGTCCACCTTAGCTGCCCTCATGATACCTTTGAATACGGCTTCAACAATGTCGCCTAGGATCATGTTCATCAGGAAGTGTGGTGGGAAGGGCGTCTTGCCCTCTGGCTCATTCTTATCGTACCATAGCTGACACTTGGGTCGGCCAATGTTAGACATACGTAAGCGGAATGCATCACGGGGACCGCTATCAAACTGCTTAAACAACGCTGCCTCTACATCGGAGGCGACCTTTGCGGCCACCTCCTTTGACATTGTAGACTCACCTGCCATAGCTTTCTGTAGGAACGTAAAGATAGCTAATTCTGCAGGGTGATTCATTAAAACGGTACCTCATCCACATCAATGATAGAGCCAACCAGTTCCTTATCTTCGTCACTCATACTGTTGCTGGAACGCTCATGGTGCATGTCCATGACCTTACCGTTGTTGTACTCAACAAAGCCCAAGAAGTCCTTGAGTGTTTCATTGTCTGAGTCCGTTAACTCCACGCTCTCACCAACCTTAGCAGTACTGATACCATACACAGCACCTGTTGGGATAGAACGCTCTTCGCCAGCCATAGTCAGTGTAGACATGATCGGCAGTAGGTTCTTTCGTTGTAGCAACGTCAGTGCACCGTCGATATTCTTAAGGCTCTCACGGTTCTTAACATCCATAACGAATGGCATGTCAACAAACTGCATAGATGTAAGAGCATTACCTGCATCATCTACAGGGTTATCTACAGTGAGTAGACCCATGAATACCTTCACACGTTTTACTGTACGAATGATGTCTTTGGTTGCCTCTGGTAGCGCATTAAAGTCTTCGATGTAACCGCTTGGACGACCCAAGTTAAAGCCACCAACGCTGTCCTGCATATCACCGTTGAGATTGTTAGCCAGTACAGACTTCTCCATCTCGTTAGTGGATGCATTCCAGCGCTGCCACTGTTGGCGCTGTGCAAAGATGCGGATGCTTATGCTCTCTGCATAGAATACATCGTCACCGTGTGTGATCTTGTAAGCACCGACAGGTACAACATCTGTCTTAATCGTCTTACCTGCAACATCTAGCTCCCCCTTGATAGGTGTGCTTAGTACGTTAACACGTGCAAGGGATGGACCAGCAGGTTTAGATGCCTTCTCGCTAACACCCATTAGTTCTGCTAGGGATTGACCCCGTTCAGTTGCGATTGATAGTTCATTACTCATATAATTCTCCATGAGATTTGTGTTTAAGAGCCTGAGTTATACCGTCATACATCATCTACGTCAAGCCAATTCGGGCCTATCTTTGATTCTAGTAAGAGCGGTACATTCATGACGACACCATAGGCTTTTTCTATGAGATCGTTTAGTCCTTCATTCATATTATCTATGATCTGTAATACTTCATCCTTCTCCTCTGGGTGCACATCTACAACAGTTGAGTCATGTACTGTATTAACTAAGCACGACTGTAGATGATTTAACCTCTCCTCTAGTTCAATTAACACAACAGGAACAACGTCACCCGTAGCAAATCCTTGCACAGGGTAGTTCTTAATCATCGTGAAGTGTGTAACACCGCCACGCTGGTTGCGCTTAACATCAGGGAAAGCATATTGTCGCCCTGATACGTTCGTGATCTTGTTAAACCTTACAGCTTCGTCAGCCAGGTTCTTATGCCATGCAGCAATACCTTTGTACTTCTCAATGAAGTGTATGTAGTAAGCCTCTTCTGCCTTTGATCTACCATATCCAGTAGCACCGAATAAAGGTGCGAACGTATGGGCCTTTCCTTCCTGGCGTGAAGTCTTCTGCCCTGCATCCGTAATAACCTTTGCAGTGTAGCTGTGTACATCAAACCCTGTATCAATCTCGTGCATAGCTGTTTCATCTTGAGCCAAGAATGCTGCAGCACGAAATTCTAGCTGGGCAAAGTCTGCCTCTAAAATGTGACCGCCTTCCCATCGTGATATAAACACACGCTTAACAGGGAATGTACCGCCACGTGGCATGTTCTGCATGTTAGGGTTACGGCCAGAAAAGCGACCCGTTGCAGTGATATGCTGTGTTAAACCTACGTGAAGGAACCCATCACCCTTAGTGAAAGTGTCGATGCCTTCAACAAAGGAACTAAGGTAGCTACTAACCGCTGATAAACGCTTTAAGTCCATCAGGAAAGAGATGGCATCACCCATGTTATTGTTCTTGGCTGTAGCTATAAGTACATCTAGGTTATCCTTGCCTGTACTAAACCCATTGGCACTGACCCACTTCTTTGATGGAGCAGCAAAGCCTAGTCCCGCTAACACATTGGTAGCCTTTAGCTGATACCCACGTGCCTCACAGTCCTTACACTTGTTAGGCCTAGCAAACTTAGTACCGTCTTTCTTTACCTTATACACTTTGCCTACACCCTTACACTCAGGGCAGGTAAATGCTTTAGTGCGGCGTACAACGGAACTGTTAGCCTCTACGGCTTGCTTAAACTCTTTCTTATCTTTGGTATGCTCAAAAAGATCTACCCATTCCTTCTTATTGTTTACCCTACGAGAGAACACTACCTCAGACATCTGTTGCTTAGAGTTAAGATTGATAGGTGTGTCACCCATAATCTCACGTACCTTGTGCTGTAGCTTATCTTCTATAGCTGCCTTCTCTTCTTCATACTCCTTACGCACCGCATCTAGGGCTGCTCGGTCTACCTTGAAACCTGACATGTACATTCTAGTGAGGGTTCTGCACGTATTGAACGTAATATCTCGTATAGTGCAGAGGGATTGCGATTCTTGTTTTGCGTAGTCTGATTCGATTGAGTGGTACAACTCACGAGTAGTATCAAGGTCACACTTAAGATAATAGGTAAGTTCATCCAGCGGTATTTCATTAGTGTTGTAGCCTTCTTTAAAATAACGCTTAAGCGTATCATCTTTCTGTGATGATAGTTCTCTGCGCTGGGCGCAACCATCTAGGCTCAGACTATCCTTCTGTCCACGTAGCAGTATATACTCTGCAAGCATGGTGTCATATATCTTACCATCATACTTAAAGCCACACTCCCATAGCCACATCAGATCATGCTGTGCGTTGTGCATGATCAGTAGTGTAGTCATGTCTAAGATGTCTTGGACTAGCTTACGCCCAGCACCACTGGTATCCTTAGCTTCTAAGTGATCAATGTTAACAAGGAATGTCTCATCTGCCTTGTCAGCGTTCTGCATACCTACCTGTACAAGAAAGTTACCCTCTTCATACGGATCTAAGTGCAGCTTATCATTACGCTTCTGCGTAGTATTCTCTACGTCTAATACCAGTTTCATACATCTCTCCTTTATGCCGTGTATAGTGATCGTCCACCGTCTAACTCACAGTGCACAACACCGTGCCAGCCACCCTTAAGTTTATTCTTAGCAATATTCAAGTGCCGTTGTGTGTCTTGCTCATCAGCACCCTCAACAACAGGGTTCTTTGAGATCAACACCATAAGGTCAGCTTCAGCCGCTTTACCTGTCTTAGAGCCTTCCATCATTGACTGATCAACGATTACCTTACCCTCTGCTACTGCACTAAGCTGTGACATCCACACAACACAACAATCGTATTGCTTAGCAATGTTACGGGCATAGATAGCTGCATCCTTAAGATACACATCTGACTTGTCGCTGGTCTTGCTAGCGAACTTATCACCCATATCCAGGATAAGAATGTCTGGACGCTCTTGTTTAACCAAGGACTCAACCCACTGCATGTCTTTGTTGGTGCTATCCTTTACACGGATGTTCTTACGTACTGGCTCGTAGCGTGACTTGGCTAGAGCTACATTACCTTTAACCTCATCCATAGTCATACAGGCTGCAGCACTAAGGTAACGTGCACCTACACGCTCATATGCTTCCTCATTACACAGCACCACACACTTAGCACCCTGATGCGCCCAGCCATTTGGTCCAGCTATTAGGGATGCATGGAAGGAGGTTTTTCCTGTATTAGGCCTAGCTCCGACAAGTAACAAGTGACCCCCTGACACGCCTTCCACTTTGCGCTGCAGCGAGGGGATATTGAATTTCCATTGAGTTTGCATGTCATTAGCTGCAAGGAGAGTATCAATGGAAATATCATTCCAATCAATACGAACATTAGGAGTGAAGTCATCTTTGTATGCATCTAATAATCTCCGTAAAGGTTCTAGGCTTTTTACTGAGCCGTTAACAAAATCAAACCCCATGTTAGCAACTTCGTCACCTACATACTGTTGGAACAGTTGACCCAACACGGTGTCAGCAATCTCTTCTTTAACTACATCAGCCTTGTTCATCATACGGAATAAGTCACCGTAAGCACCCTTAGTTGCTGTAGTCATGGTTTGGTTATGAGAGTAGAATAGTGCCTCTAGGTCTGCCATGCTAAGGTCTCCCTCATAGTTACTCATAGCGTGGTCTAGTGTCTGCTTAATCTTACGAACATCCTTGCTAAAGATCTTATCAGGGCAACGTATACCCTTGTGGGCATCGTAGAACTCTCGGTTAAGTAATGTTTTAATTAGGGCTAGTTCAGTCATCGTCTCTCTCTCCTATAAATATGCTGTAGACTACTTGCATTGCTATGAAGGGCCACAAGAATGCAAACTTCATTGGTGCCCGTGGGTCTTGCTCCTCATCTGTAGGCTCAATCATGTGAAACAGCAGGGGTATAGCTACTACATACATAGTGAACAGGCCAGCAAAAAAGCCTTGTCCTAACTCATTCATTTAGAAACCCCTTTAAGATCAACGTAATAGGCACCCTCAGAGCTTTTAAAGCCTGAGTATATGTCGAGCCACTGCTGGCTACTCATGTATATTACTTGGTGCTCATTCATCTGTTCATCATACTGACGTATGTAGACTGTACCATCATCAGCAAAGACAACCTCAACATCGTTGTAATTGTCTTTCTGGTCGAGTGTGGTGATAATACTTGCATCAGGCTCTATCTCTACTGTGTACATATCAAATCCCTTTTCGGATAGACTCACGAATAGCTGAACGTGGGTTTGTTCCTGATTGCTCAACAATGATACCCGTATTGTATCGAAGGCTATGTGCGTGGGCCTCTCCCTTAGTATCAAAGATAAGAGGCTTAGAGTCATAGGTGAATGGGTTTTCTGCACTGGCGTACATCCACTCACCCTCTTCTACCTCAAACATAACTAGATAACGCTCACTCATAACCTAAGCCCCCGCTTAACGAGAGTAACAAAGCCTACGTTGAAGATAGCTGCAAACGTCTCAGGGTCACACTCTACCTGTATCGTAGCACTACCGTCCTTATGCTCCTCTACCTCTGTTACTTTGATTGGCTTGTTAACATCATTAGTCATCTTTTATATCCTTGTTATATTTACGAAACCGTTTGTTGTACGCACGTTTGATCTTCTTTAGCTGACCCGATTTCCATAGGTAAAACTTGCGTGCTTTAGTGAGGCCGTCATACTCGTCACCACCCTTCATGGGAATGCGTTTATTCATCACCATTCTCCGTTAGTGCATCCCATGACACCGGGAAGTTACCAACCATAATACGATCAATCTGATTAGCTACCTCACGTGTCTCTGCCTGTGTGTCAGGCTTGCAACGTAGGTTACACATATCAGCAAAGGCATCCAGGCTACCTGACCAGTACCACTCAGTCATGGTGCTTTGTGGTAAGACCATACGTGCCTGCTCTTCACATACACCTATGTCTAGCAACTCTTGGTAAGCGATTAGGCTCTTTGCATTAGCGGCTGTAACTTTCTCAATAGATAGGTTCCCAACAACGTCTGACACAGTACCACCTGACCCCTGCTTCTTATCATCTGCTGCTTGACGGTAGGTGTCAGGATAAAAGAACTCAATGTTATCAGTGACATAGCGACGGCTGATCTCATTCCATCGTAAGAACTTATGCTTCACCAACTGTCGTGCTACATAGATAGGAGCCTGACAGTGGAAGCTTACGAAGGCATGGCCGAAAGGGCTGATGTGCCCATGCTTGGCTAGGTATTGGATTAGCTTGGTGTCACGCTTCTTAAGTGTAGGTGGCCCCCATGTGTTAGGCTCCATCTCACTAGTCTTACCGAAGCTTACCCGTGCTGCATTAACTACGGACAGGTCGCTGCCCATGTGGTCTACGTATGTTGCTTTAATCATCAGAAAGGTACCTCACCTGTAAGGGGATCACGGGGATCATTGAATGTGTCTGGTAGTCGCTGGGCAGGCTTAGCTTTTGTAGGCTTAACCTTGTCCAGACCCATCTCTTTTAGGAAGTCTTGTAGGTTAGTCATGATAGTAACTCCTTTAATCTCTCAAGGTCATCATCTAAGCGATACTTGATGTCATCGTCAAGTCTAAACGCTGTAACATCTGCGCCCGTCCATAGTGCAATCTCTCGCTTAAACAACAAGGTCTTGTGTGCAGCATCTGGATCTAGTGCTACAACGATAGTGTCATACTCTGCTATTTTAGCCATGTGATTGGGTGTAAGTGACGTGCCAAGGATAGCCATTGATGTCACCGTAGGTAATTCCTGGGATGCAATCATGGCAGAGGTGCAGTCTTCTACAACAAGCAGTGTAGTACCCGATCCATACAGAAAGTAGTCTGCCTTGCCGCTGTATCGGTACCACTTAGGTATCTTACCACCGACAGCACGGCCATTGGCGTCGATGATGCGACCCTTCCAGTGTATCGGAAACACAACACGCTCATCTTTTACGTCGTAGAGTAATGCAGTAGACGGGATGCCCCAACGATTAACAAAGCGCCAGAACTTATCGTGCTCTGCTCCCGGCTGCACAACGTACTCAGGTATTTCCATAGTCTCTACCTCCTTAGGTGCAGCCTTTTCTTTCTTAGATAACAACAACTTAACCTCTGCTGCACTGAGGTCAGTGTAATGGTACCCGCCAACAGTACAGTCTAACTTGTAGCAGTTGTATTTTAGTTGACCCATCTCTTTAGTAACAGTGAAAGTGTTCTTGGCATTACAGGATGGACACACAAGTCGTCGGCTTTCACCATCACGCAGGTCCATGCTATCAAGATACTTACGAATGTTCATCGTCGTTGCCTCTCGCTGCTAGTGCCTTTGATGCACCGCTGTAAGTGTTTACCATATAAGGAACACAACTCTGCATGTTAACGTGACCTGTTACTTGGCGTATACCTGCGATGTCAACATTAGCCTCAAGCAACTCAGTCACGGCTGTACGGCGTAAATCCATAGCAGTGAGGTGCATAGGTAGATTAGCTTTCTCTAGTACCGCGTTGATATGCTTATGTATTTCACCCTTGCGGTAGGGTGTATAAGCACCAGCACTGGGTACAATCCGGGGCGCAACATAATCTTGAAACCCAAAGTCATCCTTCTGCTGACGTAACATCTTACATAGATTAGCACCTATGGGTAGGTGAACAGCAGCGCCACGCTTGCTTTGTTTAATGTCTAAGCGAGGTACTTCTAGGTCTAAGGTGTCCCACTTAAGCAACCGCATGTCACCTATGCGCTGGCCCCACTCGTATGCCATGTGAACGATCAACGCTATGTTGCGTGTATTGAAGTCCTGATATGCTGTATCTAAGAACGTAGTAAGGTCATCACGGGACCACGTAACAGTGCGCTGTAATGGTTTCTCCGTCTTTACAAGTGTAATAGGGTTGTATTCCATTACATCGTAGCGCATTGCATGTTTCCAAGCGCAAGACAGTGTTGACTTGTTGTAGTTAGCCTTTCGGATGCCTCGCATAATCCACTGGTCATACGCCTCAGTTAAGTGGCGTACTCTAATATTTTTTATCTTGTATGCACCCAGTGCCTTGTTATCCACAATAGTATTACGAACATCCTTTAGGTTTAGTGCGTAATCTTTCTGTGTATCTATCTTAAGTCGATTGTACGCCGCTGAGTCTAAGTAGAAATCTATGATATTGTTTAGATTAGCTGACCTCTTAGGTGTATCTAGTCGTTTCATTATTTCCTCACTCTCCAGTTTACCCAACAGTGGGAGCAATGCCCTTGTCCAAGAACAAAGTCAATAGTTTTTGCTATGTTGGGTTTCTTGTTACGCTTCCACTCATGGTTTCTAGCACTAAATGTCTGGTTGCTCCTGCCCCCTAGGATAACATTCACTAGGATGCTAAGGCTTATCAGTACCCGTTTTAGGTATAGGCTGATCGCTCCAGTCGTCACACGGATCATCTTTTGGTCCCTCTTCTTTGTCTGTTAACACGTTTGATCTCCTTACTTGATCTAACCATACAAGCTACCATGCCTGCCATGTATATAACTATGATTGCTACAGGTATAACAAACATACTACGAAATCCTCCTTGTGGGCCTGCCCTCTCGCTTTAGCTTATTAACACGGTAGGTAGACAGTATCTTACCTGCTGTGTTCCTGTAGCGTACAGCCACAATATCAGTGTCTTGGCCAAGTCGTACCCCAAGTGTACTGGCATCCTCAGGCGAGAATACTGTAGTGACGTACTGCTCTTTGGATTGCCTACACAAAGTGTAAACCTTTACTGCTCTGCTGGCGATCATCTTAAAATACCTCCACTAGGTCTGCTTCGTCCAAGATGGTGTTACGTGTGGTGGTGTGCGTGATAGCTTGGATCATGCGATGTTTCCACCCCTCTGTGATCTTATACACCCAGCCTGCGTCTGCCTTAGTGGTGAGCGTAACAGTCTTGCCGTTGCGGTCTACTGCAACAAACTTCCAGCGAGGGTTGCCCATCTTGCTGTTGTGTAGTTTGCGCTGTGATAGAATGAAATAGCGTTCGTACAT